>MDTE01005753.1_pt1 | contig 92870 bp, 95 predicted proteins | sample 811231 | NCBI WGS metagenome assembly MDTE01 (sample SAMN05326651, study PRJNA326480) | marine metagenome | isolation source: seawater | place: Indian Ocean: Red Sea | collected 2010 | reverse complement strand
TTGGTAAGGGAACAGAAGTATTATTTGGAGATGATCAATCAACAGACGATACTAAAAAGGAAATTATGAAACTTATGAGGAACCAACAAGACTTTAAAATAAGATATTATGAAGGCCCTGGAATAAGCAAAGCACAAAATGTTTATAAAGGTTTTGAAATAGCTAAAGGCGACATTTTAGTTATTCATGATGCCGATAATACTGTAAGCCCTGATGAGTTAAACTTTTTTCTGAATACTTTGGTTGAAAAAAATCAAAACTTAGTAATTGGAACAAGATTTGTTTACCCGATGGAAGAGGGTGCGATGAAAAAATCTAATTATTTAGGTAATATATTATTTTCCTACCTTTATTCCATAATAATTCAAAGAAAAATAACTGATACATTATGTGGCACAAAGATTATTTTTAAAAAAGATTGGAAGAAAATTAAAAAATATTGTGGATCTTGGGGTATTGAAGATAAATGGGGAGATTTTGATATTTTATCAGGTGCCAGAAAGAATTATATGAAAATTTCTGAAATACCTGTAAATTATAAAGAGAGAATAGAAGAAGAATCAAAAATGACAAACACTTTTATTAATGGAATAAGAATGCTGATTATATGTATAAATTCTTTTTTTAAATTAAGAACTTAAATGATATTTAAAAGAAGTATTCTAGAATCATTAATTTTGTTTTTAGATAATTTCTCTCAAAGAAAAAATATTACTTTTGTAAAAAAGATATTTAAAAACGAAATTAATATTTTTTTTGATGTAGGATGTCATAAAGCTGAAACAATAGATATTTTTCAAAAATATTTTAAAATAAATAAAATATTTGCCTTTGACATAAATAAATACGTTCTTGATGAAATAGATAAAAGTAAATATACAAATACATCTTTTTACAACATTGGGCTTGCCCAAAAAAACTATACAAGAAAAATCAAAATTGAGGATTTTTCTTTTACAAACTCATTACAGGAAACAAATGAAGAATCTTCATACAATAATTTTAAAAAATTAGTTATTAAATTTTTAGATTTTCCCAAAAAAAAAATTAGCAATGATTTTTATAAAGTAGAAATAATTACGATCGATAAATTTTGTAGAAGTAATTCTATTCCAGTCATAGATCTTTTAAAAATTGACGTAGAAGGAGGTGAACTTAATGTTTTAAAAGGGTCTACAAAATTTCTTAGGCAAACAAAGTCAATAATTTTCGAACATCATTATGATGACTCTATAATTAAACAATATAAATTTTCAGATATAAATAATTTTTTAATTAAACATGGTTTTATTAAAGTTTCTAAAAATAAATTACTTTTTAGAAAGATATTTGATTATATTTATGTCAACAAAGCTTTTTTTGATGAGAAACAGTTAAAATATTAATTTTAGAATATAGAATTTTTTTAATATTTTTTTAAAATATAGATGTAATTAGACAATACAATCTTTTAGTATCTCGAAATAACCTTTTTTAGGTTTTAAATCATCATTATTTTTTTCAATTTCTTTTCTTAATTTTTTGAGATTATAGGAGGGTATACTTGGATACTCGTGGTGAGTTGCATGATCGGCAAAACCATAAGATCCAAAAATTAAGTTGGTCAAGAAATTAGATTTTAGATTTCTTAAGATTGCATGACCATGAAGATGTTCATCGTTATTATTGACTTGATGTTCTGCAATTGCTCTTAAGCTTGAAAAAAAGACACCTAAACTAGCCAAACTATATAGATAAACAAAAACATAACTTAGAACTGTATTCATAAAAATTTCTTTTAAATTATGGTTTAGAACTAGAAGTTGTGAAAAAAAGATTAAAGAAAAAAGTATGGCTTGAATACTAATCGTCTTAACAAAAAAATCTAAAGATATTTTAGTTTTGTTACCTTGACTAAACTGGTGAATAAACTTTGATATACCTTCTTTAAGAAACATGCACTCAAAAAAGAAAATTATAAAATTAAGTCCTTTAATTTTTTTTTTATAAATAAATTTTGTATCTTCTTCTGAGCCAAGTTTATTATGGTGTACCCAATGCCTATTTCTGTAAGCTTTAAAATCGGTTATTAAGAGTGGACCCAATATAAATTCACCCAAAAAATCGCAATATTTTTTTTTTTTGAAAACTAATCTATGTGCTGACTCGTGCATTAAATTAATTATTCCGTTTATAAAAATACCCACCCAAATAAAAGAAATTACAGTTAGAATTATTGAGTCAAAGTATGTTGATAGTAATAGTGGAAAAAAGACAAATGAAATATGACTTAAAGATAATATAATTGAAGTAAAATCTGATCTTTTAGCTATATGATTTTTTAAATTATTAACTTTCATAACTCTAATGACTTAAATGCTTTAAAATTAATGATATTGGGTCTTTTTATAAAAATATCAATAAAAGAAAAAATACCCCCAATAAAAACAAGAATTAACCATTTGATTCCATTTCTTTTAAGGATTTTATTTTTTTTTTTTGTAATCGATCCAATACTTACAGCATAGCTTGCAGGATTAAATCCAGATTGGACAAAAACATTTTTGAAACCAATTTTTAAAAAAATTCTTTTCAAGCCTAAAACTGAAAATATTACAGTATGTCTGGGAGCATGAAAACCAGACCAATAGCTTTTAAAAAGAAATTTTTCGAATGATTTTGTAGCTGGGGTTTGGCCCTCAATAAAACCGGTACTTTCCAATTTTCTAAAAAGTTTTTTTATAATTTCTTTTGGTTTTGGCAAATGTTCTATGGTGTGATTCATAGTAATAATCTTAAATTTTGGTAAATTTTTAAATAAGAATTTTTCATCTCCTTTAATGATAATAACATTTTTATTTCTAATTATTTTATTATTTCCTGAAATTTCATAACCAAAAAATTTATTAGACGGAAGCTTTTTTGCAGCATAAAATATGAAATTTCCATCTCCACAACCATAGTCAAGAAGATTGTCGTGCTTATTAAGATAATTTCTAATTCTTATAAATCTCATCCATAATCTTGCTCTTGTCAGAACTCCATTACCGGAAAAACTGTGATATGATTTTGGGTAGAATTTTTGAAGTTGTTTTTCCGAAGGCATAGGTGATTGAGATAATGATTCGCAATCATTACACTCTTGATAAAGAGTAATATTTTTTAAACAATATTCATGATCAAGAATATAATGTGAACTTTTAGACAAATTACAGCTACATGCACCACAGAAAAAAGGTTTTATTTTCATAAACTCCCTTGAATAATAAACTAACTAGATTCATTATAAGTTAAATTTGTTAAAATTAATATTGTTAGTATATCTAAAATAAGTTTTTTTAATTTCTAAAAAAAATATAGGTTAATGTTATAATTAAAAAATTTTTTTACTTATCAATTTCTTTTTTTAATAATTCATTCGAATTAGTTTCCTTAAAAAGAACAAAAAATATGTAAGTAGTAGACAAAAGAAAACCGCTAAGAGTTGATAACGGTAGATCAATGATTCTTATATCTTTTATAGATATTAAATGAACTGATTTTGATATCAGTGTTATGAGACAAATAGTAAATATTACTTTTAATCTTTGCTGACCATAAAAAAACGTCAAAATAATTACAATAATTAAATAAAAAGGAATTAAATAAGTGAAGAACTTAAAAATCATCGATACCTCCTGTAAATCAAAAAGGGTAAAACTTCCTCTATAAAATAATAATGCTGTAATTGTATTCGAATTATATGAAAGAAATAAACTAAATAATATACCCAAACACAGTGAAAACAAAATATACCCTATAAATTTTTTATTAATAACCTTTTGTGTATCAATAAAGAATGTTATTAGTGTTCTGGAAACTATTAAAAAAATTATACTATATACAATTGAATATATTTTATTAGCATATGTAAAGTGTGCAAGAGATCTTTGTTCAAGGCTTGAGACTAAAAAGTGATCAATAATATTGGGTAATGCAAAGATTATCTGAACCAAAAAAATTTGTAAAAATATATTGTTTAACTTAAAATTTTTTAAATTCAAAAAATTATTTTTTAAAAACGATAACGGAAAATTTCTATAAAAATTAAGAATGATTAACTGAATAATAATACCAAAAATAAAGGCAGATGATAACATATAATCATTATATGAAATTAGGAATATTGAAATAATGATTATCAAACTTGGGATTGATTCATAAAATAAGCCAATGTGATTGTTTTTTGCAGTTAACATTGAAGTAAACACAAAAGTCATAATTAGAATTGGAAAACCAAGACAAAATATTAAGTAACTCTTTTGCGCACTTTGCTTTAATTCATTAGAAATAACAAATAAATCTAAATTAAAGCCTAAAAAAAAAACTATAGCTAATAAAATCTGAAAAAAAATTCCAATGTAAAAGAAGAGTAGAATTTGTTCATTTTCAAAGTTTTCTAAATTTACTATAATTTTTTTTTTTTTGAATTGCGGAACTAGATAAAAAATAATTGTATTCAAAAAAATACCAGCTAGTAAATTCATAATATTAAAATTGAAAAAAAAACTTTCGGCATAAATGCTAGAACCATAGAAGTAACTAAATGATAATTCTCTTCCGAAAGAAATTAACTTGCCTAAAAACACGAATAGCGAGACAATAAGTCCCAGTTTAAAAAATTTTTGTTGTGCGTTATTAAAAAACGTCATTGTTATAAATAAAAAGTTAAAATATAGTCAAATTATATGAGATTTTTTTTTACACTTATATTAATAATCTTTCCACTTTTATTATTATCACATGATAAAGATATCGATGAAATTATTAAAAAATACATTTTAAAGCACCCTGAAATATTGATTCAATCATTAAAGAACTATTCAGATGATATTGCAATAAAAAATGAATCTGAAATTAAATATAATATTGTAGAGCATCAAAAAGAGCTATTTGACAATAATTCAAATATGTTCATTGGAGAAAAGAATGCAGATATAGTAGTAGTCGAATTTTTTGACTATAATTGTTCTTACTGTTTGAAGGCTCATATCAAGATAAATGAACTTCTAAAAAAAAAATCGAATTTTAAAGTAATCCTAAAGCATTTACCGATTTTGTCTGAAAGTTCTGAAAAACTTGCAAGATTAGGAATAGCTCTTTCTTCTTTAAATAAAAAAGATTTCTTAGAATTTCATGAATTTGCACTTAAAAATGCGTATTCATTAAAAGAACCAATATTAAATAAATATTTCGAAAGAAAAAAAATTGATTATGAGGAATTAAAAGAAATTTCAAACAATAATGAGATAACAAAACTTTTAAATAAAGATATTATTTTAGCTAAAAAACTTAATATTAATGGTACACCTGCATTTGTGATTAATGGGGAAGTTTTAACTGGATGGATTGGTAAATCTTCGTTTAGTGAATTGATAGATCAACAGTAAAGATCGTCTTTACCTCTATTTTTAAACTTTCCAGCAAAACCTCTGCTATATAATATTTTTTTCCCAAAAGTACTCAGATAACGATTTTGCAAAACAAGTGCCTCCATTTCCATCATATGTTTTCTTGTTTTTTCCTCATAATCGGCATAAGCATTTTCATTATTTTGATAAATATGAATTAATTCATGGAGTAATACTCCTCTATCACACACGTTTTCTGTAGGGTTAATGTTTTTGGATAGATAGATTTTTTCTTTTGAGTTTTTTGGTGTGTAAGCAATAATTTCGCATGGCCTCTTACAAGCCAGTTCAGCTAACTCTGACTGAACCAAAAATTGAACCTTGGGGTTCACTGTAATGTCGCCATAGTCAGTATTTGAGGTAATCCACAATAACAAAGATAATATTATTTCATTGATATTTTCAAATTTCATAAACTGATATATAAATAAACTTTTTTTAAGTAATATTATGAAGAATCATAGTCTATACATTCATAAAAATCTACCCCAGATGTATCAGCTTGATGTTGATAAATCCAACACTCTTTATGTTGAGGTAAGTGGAAACCCGTCCGGTATCCCAATTATTTTTTTTCATGGCGGACCTGGTGGCCAGTGCAGAAGTGAGCATCATAGTTTGTTTAATCCATCTCTTTTCAGATCTATTATATATGATCAAAGAGGTACTGGAAAGAGTACTCCATTCAGATCACTTAAAAATAATGATACTGATTCGCTAATTGAAGATGTAGAAAAGATTAGAAAATTTCTTAATATAGACAAATTATTTCTAGTAGGTGGATCTTGGGGGGCTACATTAGCCCTTCTTTATGCCCAAACATATCCCGAGAATACTCGGGGTATTGTATTAAGATCAGTTTTCTTAGGAACAAAAGAAGAAATTGACTGGGCATTTGTAGAAGGCCCTAAATATTTTGCACCGGATCTTTATAAATCTTTTGAGGGTTATCTTGATAATAAAGAGAAAAAAGATGTTATAAATTCATATATAAAAAAAATTCATGATGAAGGATCTACGTTACATTCATGGATTTGGCATGATTATGAGAGAATTCTATCACAACTCGATCCTCAACAATATTTTTTTGATTCTAAAAAAGATATTATGAGGAGAAAAGGTAAACCAAACTCACCATTTATGGAGACTCATTATATAAAAAATAATTTTTTTATAGAGGATAATCAAATCTTAAAAAATATGTCAAAAATAAGTAATATTCCTGGAATAATTGTCCAAGGTAGATATGATTTAATTTGCCCACCAAAAAGTGCATTTGCAATTTCTGATAAATGGAATAAATCAAAAATAAAAATACTTAATACTGCAGGCCATTCCTCTTCCGATAATGGTATAATCGAAAATTTAGTTGAATCAATTGAAGAAATTAAAGAATGCTAATTGTGTTCCCATTCAAATTTGACATACGAATTTCTTTCTTTTGAAACAAATTTTTTTTTAAGGTAGTTAAAATCTTTTATTGCAATCAGCTGTTTTAAAGACCAAATGCAGGCTCCTCTTAAAATAGGGTATTCACTATCCAAAAATTTAATTAAATACGCTACAAGATCTTTATTTTGGCTATTTCCGGTAGCAATTATTACGTTCCGCATAAATCGAACCCAACCTATTCTTTTGATTGGAGATTTTTGAAAAAAAAAGTTAAAATTACATTCTTTTAAAACTAGAAATTTTTTTAATTCTGGATTCATTAATGTTTTTTTAGCAAAAAATTCTTTTTCTGATGTTATCTCAGAAAACTTATTCCACGGACAAACTGATAGGCAATCATCACAACCATAAATTTTATTACCAATTTTTTTTCTTAGGCTCATTGGAAATACACCCTTATGCTCTATTGTTAAATATGAAATACACTTTCTTGCATCTAAATTGTATTCAGAATCAAACGCTTGGGTAGGACAAGATTCTATACAACTTGTGCAGTTACCACAATTATTAATCTCAGGGTTATCTGCATCAATTTTTTCAGATAAAAATAATTCTGATAGAAAAAACCATGATCCTATTTTTTTTGATACTAGATTAGTATGTTTTCCAATCCAACCCAAGCCAGCATATTGCGCTAATGCTTTTTCAAATACTGGAGACGAGTCAACAAAGCATTTTGATTTTATAGAGAATTTTTCATCTAAATATTTTTGTAAAATAATTAATTTTTTTTTTATTACTGTGTGATAATCTTTGTTTCTAGCATAAACACTGATGTTGGCCTTGTTTTTTTCATAATCTAATATTTTTGGGTTTTCTTTTGGAGCATAATTTATACCTAAAATAAGAATAGTTTTTACGTCTTTCCAAAGTTTTTTAGGTTTACTTTTAAGTTCATATTGTTTATTAAGCCAGTTCATTTCACCATGAAAATTCTTGTTCAAAAAAACCTTATACCTCTTTTTATCACTTTGTTTTATTATAGGATTTGTATAACCTATTAGTTGGAAACCAAGCTCTTTTGCTTTTTTTGAAATTGTATATTTCTTTGAATTCATTAAAAAATATTAATATATTTATTATCAAATTAAACTAAATAAATTATGAAAAAAAAAAAAGCTGTAGTATTATTAAGTGGAGGTTTAGATTCTTCAGTTACTCTATCAATTGCATTAAAAAAAGGCTTTGAGGCACACTGTATTTCTTTTAATTATAAACAAAGACATGCTACTGAGATATCTTTTGCAAAATTTCAAGCTAAAAATCAAAATGCTAAATCTCATAAAATAATAAAGATTGACTTTTTTGGGGGTTCTGCACTTACTGACAATATTCCTGTACCTAGAAATAAAAACTTTAATAATATTCCAGATTCTATTCCAAAAACATATGTTCCAGGTAGAAATCTTATTTTCTTGTCTTATGCAATTGGTTTCGCAGAGTATTTGAAATCTAGTTCAATTTTCATTGGTGTAAATGCAATAGATTATTCAGGTTATCCAGACTGTCGACCAGATTTTATAAAATCTTTTGAGAAAACATCAAATTTAGCAACGAAAAAAGGAATTGAAGGAAATAAAATTAAAATCTATACACCCCTAATAAATATTTCTAAAAAAGATATTATTCTCTTGGGAAAAAAAAATAATGTTAATTTTAAAAAAACATTAAGTTGTTATAATCCGACAGAAAAAAAATCTTGTGGTGAATGTGATGCTTGTTTAATAAGAACAAAAGGATTCTCAGAAGCAAATATAAAAGACCCTTTAACTTATATGAAATAAATTTGATGTTGTATGTAAAAGAAATATTTAAATCTATTCAAGGTGAAGGTTTTTACACTGGAAAAAATGCTGTGTTTGTTAGATTTACTGGTTGTAATTTATGGAATGGCAAGAATAAAGATAGATTAAACTCGCAATGTAGTTTTTGTGATACTGATTTTATTGGAACAGATGGAATTAATGGTGGTACATTTGATGAAAAAAGTCTCGTAGAAAAAATTAATTTAGTTTGGAATAAAACTTTTTCGAATAACAAAAAATATGTCATTTTAACTGGGGGTGAACCCATGCTCCAAGTAACACATTATCTTGTAGAATCTTTAAAAAAGATAGGATTTTTTGTAGCATTAGAAACAAATGGTACATTCCAAACATCAAACATACCGTTTGATTGGGTTTGTGTAAGTCCAAAAAATATGATGAGTTGGCAACAAAGGGAAGGAGACGAAGTAAAAGTTATATTTCCTCAACACAATTTAAATCTTGATATTATAAAAAAAATGAAATTTAGATATTTTTTCTTGCAACCAATGGATGGTTCAAAAAAACAAGTAAATACATGGAACACAATTAATTATTGTAAATCTCATAAACCATGGTTTCCAAGTTTTCAAATTCATAAAACATTGAATATTAGATAAAATGATTTTGTATAAAAAATATTTCTTTGATGGAGCTCATTATATGCCTAATTTTCCGAAGGGCCATCCCTACAGAGAAATACATGGACATAGTTATGAAATGGTTATTCATCTAGAAGGAAAAATTAAAGAAAATCAAGGCTGGATTACAGATTTTGATAAAATTGACAAAATTGTTAATTCAATAATTAACATTATCGATCATAAATTATTAAATGATATTGAGGGTTTGGGCATTCCAACAAGTGAGAATATTGCAATATGGTTTTGGAATAAACTTAAACCAGATTTGCCTAATATACAAAAAATTGAAATTAATAGGCCAAGAATTGGTGGATGTATTTATTCAGGTTAACTTACCTGCCTCTAAAGGTTTTAATATTATGTTTTTCAATCCATATTCCTTTTGGTTTTTCTTTTGTTTGAAAGAATATGTCTATAGGAATTCCTCCTCTTGGATTCCAACAACCTGATATTCTTAGCCACTTTGGTTTTATTGTTTCAACAATTTTTTTTGCTATCATTAATGTGCAATCTTCGTGAAATGCACCATGATTTCTGAATGAGAATAAAAATAATTTAAATGATTTACTTTCAACTATAAATTTATCTGGAATATAATCTACTATTATATGTCCAAAGTCTGGCTGAGCGGTAATAGGACAAATACTGGTAAATTCTGGTGATGAAAGTCTTACAACATAATTAAGGTTTTTATGAGGATTCTCAACATACTCTAAAGTCACTTTTGTTGGGTCAAGAGGTATCTTTGATTTTTTTCCTAAATTCTTAAGTTTTCTCATATTTACCATGAATTTTTAAATAATTTTTTTTAACCTTTTCAAAATTATCTGATTTAATTGATTCTCTAATATCAAACATCATCTTTTGATAAAAAGCAATATTGTGTAAACTTAAAATCATTGAAGAAAGTATTTCGTTAGATTTTGTAAGATGATGAATATAAGATTTTGAAAATTCTTTAGAAACAAAGCAATCTAAATCAGGATCAAGTGATGAAGCATCTTTTGAGTAACATGAATTCTTCAAATTAATTTCACCCTCATTAGTTGTAAATGCTCTTCCGTTTCTACCAAATCTTGTAGGTAATACGCAATCAAACATATCAACTCCATATGTTACAGCCATTAAAATATCTACTGGTCTACCAACACCCATTAAATATCTTGGTTTATTTGTAGGAAGTTTTAATGCTGAATGCTTTATAACTTCCTTCATTTCATTGTGTGTTTCACCTACAGATAACCCTCCTAAAGCATATCCATCAAAGTTATATTCTTTTAGCTGATTTATTGATAAATCTCTAAGATCTTTATACATTCCACCTTGAACTATTGCAAAGATTCCAAAACCAGGCCTAGGTTTATAAGACTCTATACTTTTTTTTGCCCAATTTTTGGTTAAATTTACAGATTCGAGAGTATCATTATATGTTGAAGGGTGAGCAGTACACTCGTCTAGTGCCATTGTAATATTTGAATTTAGCATTCTTTGAATATTTATTGATCTTTTTGGAGTTAATCTGTATTCCTTACCATCTATATGGGATCGAAATGTGACTCCGTTTTTATCAACTTCCCTGATCTTTGATAATGACCAAATTTGAAATCCTCCTGAGTCAGTCAAAATAGGTTTATCCCATGACATAAATTTTTGCAGCCCTCCCATTTTAGATATCAATTTTTCTCCTGGTCTTAACATTAAGTGATATGTATTTCCGAGAATTATCTCAACGTTTAATTTTTCTAAATCTTTTGGAAAGATTGCTTTTACACTTCCTGTAGTCCCAACAGGCATAAAAACTGGTGTTTCAATTTTTCCATGTGCTGTTTGAATAATACCATGTCTAGCTTTTTTGTATTGTTTAATTGTTCTAAATACTAGATTATCCATTTTTTATCCAAATTAGGCATGCATCACCATAAGATAAAAATCTTAATTTTTTTTTGATTGCAAATTCATAAAGTTTTCTAGTTATTGATTCACCGATCAAAGCATGTAAAATAAGCAACAAAGTAGAACGAGGAGTATGAAAATTTGTTATTAATGCATCTATAGTATTAATTTTCCATCCTGGTTTTATAAAAATATTAGTATTACCCTTAAAAGGTAAAACTTTCCCATTTTTGTCCTTTGAACTTTCAAGAATTCTTAAAACTGTTGTGCCAACAGCAATAATTTTTCCTCCATTAGATCTTAATTTGTTAATAAGATTTGATGTTTTTTTTGAGATTTCTCCATATTCAATATGCATTTTGTGATCATTAAAATTTTCTGTATTTATTGGTAAAAAAGTACCTCCATTCACATGCAAAGTAACAAAAACTATTTTTACACCCTTCTTAATTAATTTATTTCTTAATGGTTTGCTAAAATGTAAGCTTGCAGTAGGGGAAGCTACTGCACCAAAAATTTTTGAGAAAATTGTTTGATAATTTTTATTATCAGAAACTTCAAAATTTCTAATTTTGGTGATGTATGGAGGAAGTGCAATTTTACCAAATCTTTTTATTTTTTTTAAAAAGTCTTCATAATTACAATTAAAATTAATTATTAGATATGGTAAATTATGATCTCTTTTAATTTCCTCTATTTTTGCATCAAAATTTTTAGAGAAATCAATTATTACATTCTTTTCTATTTTTTTTATTGGTTTGCAAAATGCTGTCCATTTTACTGTCGGATTTTTACTTACTAGGTTATTAAGTGTTAAAGAAATTTTTTTTCCTTTACATATTCCAGATAGTTCTGCTGGAACAACTTTCGTATTATTTATTACAAGACAGTCACCTTTTTTAAGTAAATTAATAAGATATGTAAATTTATATATTTCAAAATGTTCTTTAACCTCAACTAATGAGGAACTATCTCTTGGTGAGGCTGGTTTTTTTGCAATTAATTCTTTTGGTAATTCATAATCCACACTTTTTAAATTCATTTTTTTAGTTTATAAATTTGATAATTCTTTTGAGAAATAGTTCGCACTTTTGAAGTTGAGTTTTTTTTACAAATTCGTCAGGTTTATGAGCCTGTTTAATATTCCCTGGGCCACATACTATAGTCTCGATTCCTAAATTATTGAAAACACCAGCCTCAGTACCAAAACTTACTGTGCTAGTTTTATTACTTCTTAATGAATTTAGTCCTATGTTTACTATTGATCTATTATCTTTTGTATCTAACCCAGGAAAACTATCTTCGGCCTTAAAAAGTATCTTCGCTTTTTTGTTACTTATTTTCATTTTCTTTTCAAGTTCCTTGAGATAATTTCTTAGGTTTTTTATAAAAGAATTTAGATTTAAATTAGGTAAATTTCTTATTTCAAATTCAAGCTGACAGGATTTGGGCACTATATTTAATGCTATTCCTCCACCAATTTTTCCGACATTAATTGTTGAATATGGTGGATCAAAGTTTTTATCTAAATAACCTTTCTTTTTAAGATTCTCCTGGAATCTTTGTAGAAAATTTATGAAATTAGCAGCATATTCAATTGAATTTACTCCGTCATTTGGTAAAGAAGAATGTGATTCAATACCCTTAAAAATTACCACAAAATTTTTTTTTCCTTTATGTTTGGTAACAAGTTGCATGTTAGTTGGTTCACCAACAATACAGTATTTTGGTTTTTTTTTCATTTTTTGAATAAATGGGATTGCTTTTCTGATTCCAACACAACCTATCTCTTCATCATATGAAAAAAAAATGTGAATAGGTTTCTTTAAAGTTTTCTTTTTCATTTCAGGAATCAAAGATAAGACAACAGCCAAAAATCCTTTCATATCAGCTGATCCTCTACCGTAAATTTTTCCATTAGATTCTGTTGCTGTAAATGGGTTAAAAGACCAATTTTGGCCTTCAACAGGTACCACATCTGTATGACCAGAAAATAGTATTCCACCATCACGGTCAGGACCAACTCTAGCATAAAGATTTGATTGATTGTCCGTTCCATATAATACAGAAGATTCAATACCAAAATCATTTAAATATTTCACAATATAATTTACTAATGAATTATTTTCAGTTTCGCTTACTGTTTTAAATTCGATAAGGTCTTTTAATATCTTTTCCTTATTCATAACGGTTAAAATTTAAAAAATAAATTGTTCGTTTATAATTCTATCTTCAAGGTCATGCCCAGGATCAAACAGAAGATTTATATATTTTGATTTATCTAATTCAACTTCAAGTTTTGTAATTTTTTTTAGCTCAAAAAAATCTGCTTCTGCTCTAACAGGCCTTTTATCTGTTTCTTCTGCAGTTAGTGAAATTTTAACTTTATTAGGTACTAATGCTCCTCTCCATCTTCTTGGCCTGTATGGACTAATTGGTGTGATAGCCAATAATTGTGCATCAATTGGTATAACTGGTCCCCTTAACGACAAGTTGTAAGCGGAACTTCCTGCAGGTGTACTAATTAAACAACCATCACAAAGAAGTTGATCTATTTTAGTCTGATTATTTATACTAACTGAGATTTTTGCAATTTGTCTTGAATCTCTTATCATTGAGACATCGTTAAATGCAATACTCTCCCTTATTTTTCCATCTTTATTAAAGCACCTAATTTTGAGTGGGTATAACTTTGTTGGAATAGACAAATTTAATCTTTCTATAAGTTTTTTTTCAGAATATTCATTCATAAGAAAACCAATATGCCCTCTGTTCATACCATAAATTGGAATTTTTTTTTTAAATATTTATGAAGATAATTTAGAACTGTTCCATCTCCACCTAAGACTACGATTACATCCGCTCTTGAAGGATCAGAAAATTTATATTTTTTTCTTAATATGGATAGTGATTTTTTAGCAATTGGATTTTGTGACGAAACAAAACCAATTTTATTCAACGAAGTCATTTAATTACCCACCAGTTAAATTCATGTATCTTCCCAAATCTGAATCTATTTTTGAAATATTAAAAAAATGTTTTTTTGGTTTATTGTAAATAGTATGTTTAATTTTTTTTTTTAATAATTCTAGATCCCCGCTTAAAATTAGTTTTTTAAGGTTTATAGAATTTTCATGTCCTAAGCAACCATACAGTATTCCGTTACTGGTAACTCTTACTCTATTACAAGACTCACAAAAATTATTGCTAATTGGACTAATAAATCCAATTCTACAATCTAATTTATTATTCAAGTAATATGTTGATGGTCCATTTGTTTTGTAATCAATTTTGTTCAAATCGTATTTTTTTTCTATAATATTTTTTGCCTTATCAATTGAAACGAATTGATCTTTTCTTTTCACACCAAATTCCCCAATTGGCATAACTTCAATAAAGGAAATATCAAATTTATTTTTTGAACACCATTCAACAAATTGAATTAATTCATCTTCATTAAAATCTTTTAATAAAACAGTATTAATTTTTACTTTAATACCAGTGCTTTTGACATCAAAGATCCCATCTAAAACTTTTTTAAGATTACCTCCATTGGTTATGAAGAAATATTTTTCTGGAATCAAACTATCTAGTGAAACATTTATTCTTTTAATACCATTTTGATGGATTTGTTTTGCGTATTTACTAAGCATTGTGCCATTGGTTGTAAGACTTATTTCAGAAATTAATTTTGACTTAAGTTTTGAATTTAAAAAACTTAAAAAGTCTAATATGTCCCTCCTAATTAATGGTTCTCCACCAGTAATTCTTATTTTTTTGAAACCCAAATCAAAAAAAATTTTAGATATTATTTTCATTTCTTTAACTGAAAGGGAATCTTCTTTCTGCGTAAATTTCATTTTTTGTGGCATACAATATCTACATCTTAAGTCACATCTATCTGTAACAGAAAATCTAAGGTAATCTATTTTTCTTTTAAACGAATCAAGCATAATATTTCTTCAATTTATATTACTATATATATGTGATAAATATATAAGTTGAGTAATTTAATTATATTAAAACAAAAAAAAATGATTTTAAAACCAAATATTAATAATCCAAAACTTACCAGAAAAATTTGCGGATATGATCAAGAAATGAAAAAGATTAGTCTTGATGTTGTAGAGGAACAGCCTTTGACCTTATTTTTAAATTCTCAAGAAATAGTTACAATGATGACAATTAATGATTATCCAGAATTTTTAGCAGTTGGTTATTTACTGAATCAAAATATGATTTCAAGAGATGATGAAATTACTTCAATTGAATATGAAGACGAGATTAATGTAGTTGTAGTAAGAACAAAAAAAAAATCTAATTTTGAAAAAAAACTCAAAAAAAAAACAATTACTTCTGGTTGTGCTCAAGGCACTGTTTTTGGAGACATAATGGAAATATTTGAAAAAAAAAAATTTAAAGATGATCAAAAACTTAAGGTAGAGTGGATTTATGAACTCTCAAAATCGATTACTCTAACTCCAAGTATTTACTTGAAAGCCGGAGCTATACATGGGTGTGTTTTGTGTGAAAAAAATACACCTTTAATTTACATGGAAGATGTTGGTAGACATAATGCAATAGACAAAATTGCTGGGTATATGTTTTTAAATAAAATTAATTCTTATAACAAAATCTTTTACACAACGGGAAGATTAACTAGTGAAATGGTTATTAAATCAGTGATTATGGAGATTCCAATAGTCATTTCAAGATCTGGGTTTACAGTTTGGGGTGTTGAACTAGCGAGAAAAGCAAATTTAACTCTAATAGGAAGAGCAAAAGGAAAAAAATTTACTTTATTATCTGGGGAGAAACGTGTTGAAAATAAATAATGGTCAAAAAGTTTTAGTAGTTATATTAGCTGGAGGAAAGTCAAGAAGAATGATGGGTAAAGATAAATCTCTGGCAACAATTAATAAAAAAAAATTATTAGATATATGTTTTAAAAGAATTTCTCAACAATCTGAAATGATAATTATTAATACAAATAATAAAAGTTTGATTAATTTTGATAAAAAAAAAACTTTTGTGAAAGATCATTTTTCTGGTTTTTTGGGACCATTGTCAGGAGTTTTAACTGGCATGAAGTGGGCCAAAAAATATTATCCTGTGGCTAATTGGATTTTGACTGTTCCAGTTGACTCACCCTTTTTTCCAGATGATTTACTCAAAGAATTCCAAAAAAATTTGGATGATGAATTAATTGTTACCGCTAAAAGTGGAGATAAAATACACCCTGTTTTTTCGATGTGGAATTTAAGTTTAAATAAACCACTAGAATTAAGCATAAAACAGGGTATTTTGAAAATAGACGAGTTTACAAAAAATTTTAAAACTAAGGTAGTTAATTTCCCAATAATTGATTATGATCCTTTTTATAATATAAATAATTTAGAAGATTTGTCCGTGGCAGAAGAAATACACGATAAATACTTCTCTTAATCCAGGAAGGAATGAGATTGTGAGTTTTGTAGATAAATTATACAAGAAAAATATTATCGCCAAACCAGGTTTTAATAGATGGCTTGTACCACCTGCATCTATTGCAATTCACCTTTGTATTGGTTCAGTTTATGCCTGGAGTATGTTTAACCCAGCACTTGTAAAAACAATTGGAGTAGTGACTTCGTCAGGCGATGATTGGTCATTGAGCCAAGTTGTATGGATTTTTTCAGTTGCTATTGTATCTCTTGGCTTCGCAGCAGCGTATGCTGGAAAGTGGTTAGAAAAAGTAGGACCAAGGATGGTTGGATTTGTGGCAGCATGTTGCTGGGGAGGAGGTTTTTTAATTGGTTCGTTAGGTATTTTTCTTCAAGAATCAGGTTTTCAAATATCACTTTCTCTGGATTCAGGTAATTTAATATTGCAGCCTGGACTTTACTTACTTTACTTAGGTTATGGAGTAATTGGTGGAATAGGGCTTGGTTTAGGTTATGTTTCTCCTGTTTCAACATTGATAAGATGGTTTCCAGATAGGAGAGGTATGGCAACAGGAATGGCTATCATGGGATTTGGTGGAGGAGCTATGATAGCAAAATTTTCTATTGATAAATTATTAACTAAATTTTATAAAGTCCCAGAATATTTAGGAGCAACAGATGCAATCAATCTAATAACTGAAGGAGGAAGGCGTTTTGCTGAAGTAGCTGGATCCAAAGTAGAAGTGGTTGTTGTAGGTATTAACGATGTTTCAAAGATGATTGTAGCAAGTGATCCAGGCGTTTATATCGTAGGAACGGGTTCAAGTGGAGCAGCGCAAACATTTCTATTTTTAGGGATAATTTATTTTATAATCATGACAATAGCAGCTTTTTCATACAGGGTTCCTGCTGAAGGGTGGATGCCAGAGGGCTGGACTCCGCCAAAGGATTCGAATAAGACAAGGTTAATCACAAAAAATCATGTTCATATCGATCAAGCATTAAAAACTCCACAATTTTATTTCTTATGGATAGTTCTTTGTTTTAATGTAACTGCAGGTATTGGAGTTATAGGCGTAGCTAAGACTATGATGATTGAAATTTTTAGTTCAACACTCCCAGCGATTGTAACCGCAGGATTTGCCGGAACATATGTATTAATGATAAGTGTTTTTAATATGGTAGGAAGAATTTTTTGGGCATCAATGTCAGATTTTATAGGTAGAAAAACTACTTATTTTATATTTTTTTCGTTAGGTATATTACTTTACCTATCAATACCATACTCAGCTAAAGCTGTAAGTATAGATCCAGCTGTAACATATCTATTAATGTTTTACGCTGCATCTATGATTATTTTTACAATGTATGGAGGCGGATTTGCAACGATTCCAGCCTATCTAGCGGATATTTTTGGTACTAGGTATGTTGGAGGTATTCATGGAAGATTGTTAACTGCTTGGTCAACAGCTGGTGTTCTTGGTCCACTTGCAATTACTCAACTACGCCAAAAATCTTTTGATGAATCTATTGCAGATTTAGCAAGTAAAGTTGATCCTGAAGTTTTTAAAGAAAAATTTGGGGAATCAATAGATAATCTTAGTCAATTAGTTTCTCAAAAAACTGTTACAATATCTAATCTAATGGAAATTGTGCCTGAAGGAACTGTAGATCCATCAGCAACTTTATACAATACAACTATGTATGCTATGGCCGGTCTACTTGCCATTGCTTTTGTTGCAAATTTACTAATTGGACCAGTAGCTAGTAAACATCATATGACAAAAGAAGAACTCGAAAATTCTAAAGATTAAAAAAAGTTTTAAATTGAAAGTTCACTTTAGAAAATTAGAAATAATTCTAAGAAAATTGGTACAAATACAAATTTCTCCGGTTTATTTTTGTAGAAATTTAATGCGCTTTTGTTACAGTAAAAAGAAAAAATATTTGGCAAAAATACTATCAGGCAGAAACTTTATCAATCTTTGCTGCACAGTATTTTAATTCTGGAATTTTTCCATCAGGATCTAACGCTTGGTTTGTTAATAAGTTTACAGGAGCATTTTCAAAACAAAATGGCATGAAAATCATTCCATCAGGTATCATTTTATCAAATCTAACTTTGGCTTCAATTTTTCCTCTCCTAGTTGAGAGACTAATTAACTCATTCTGGGTGAAGTTATGTTTTTTCATATCATTTTTTGAAACGTGAACATAAGGTTCAGGTTCAATATGATTTAAAATTTTTGATCTCATCGTCATTGACCCTGTATGCCAATGTTCGAGAAGTCTTCCAGTGGTTAAAACAAATGGATACTTTTTATCAGGAACTTCGTCGGGTTTAACTAAATTAGCCGGAACAAGTTTCCCCTTTTTATTTTTTGTTGGAAAACCTTCACCATACAAAACTTCGTTTCCAGGTTTGTCATCCGCATCACAAGGATAGGTGACGGCTCCTTCTTTTACTAATCTTTCCCAACTAATATTTTTTATTGAATCCATGCAGTTTCTTAATTCTTCATAGATCTCGTCTGGGCCAGCATAATTCCAGTCAAGACCAATCCTTTTAGCTAGTTCTTGAATAATCCACCAATCTTGTTTAGCTTTGCCTGGAGCATTTACAGCTTTTCTAGCTAGTTGAACTCGTCTATCTGTGTTAGTGAAAGTTCCAGTTTTTTCTGGGAAAGCTGATGCAGGAAAAACAATATCAGCTAAATAGGCTGTCTCTGTCAAAAAAATATCTTGTACTACTAAAGTGTCTAATCTTGCCAACGCTTCTCTTGCGTGATTTGCATTTGGGTCAGACATTGCAGGGTTTTCTCCCATAATATACAAACCTTTGATTTTATGATCATAAATTTCTTCCATTATTTCAACAACTGTTAAACCTGGGTTTGGATCTAACTTCGTTTTCCAATAATTCTCGAAAAATTTTACATTTTTTGGGTCCGATATTGGTTGATAATCGGGGAAAACCATTGGAATAAGTCCAACATCAGATGCTCCCTGAACATTATTTTGCCCTCTAAGGGGATGCAACCCTGTTCCTGGTCTACCTACGTTTCCTGTAGTTAATGCAAGAGAGATTAAACATCTAGAATTATCTGTTCCGTGAATATGTTGAGAAATTCCCATCCCCCAAAAGATCATTGCGGATTTTGCTTTTGCAAATATTCTTGCAGTTTCTCTTATTTCTTCAGCAGATATTCCACAAACCATCGACATTTCCTCTGGAGTGAAATCCTTGACATGTTTTTTGAGTTCTAAATACCCTTCTGTATATTTCTCAATATATTGTCTATCAACCAAACCCTCTTCAATAATAACATTTAACATTCCATTAAGAAGTGCTACATCAGTTCCAGGCTTAAATTTAAGATGTTTAGTAGCAATTCTGGATAAGTCTTGTTCTCTCGGGTCCATGATTATGAGTTTTAAACCCCTTTTAATTTCATTTTTTATAAATGTAGCTGCAACTGGATGATTTTGTGTAGGTCTTGCACCAATAACAATTGCAACGTCTGCATTTTTTATTTCTGATACTGTTGCTGTTACTGCTCCGGTACCTATAGACTCCATAAGTGCTGCAACCGATGATGCGTGGCACATTCTTGTACAATGGTCAACATTATTATTATTAAAACCTGTACGAATAAGTTTTTGGAACAAATATGCCTCTTCATTTGAACCTTTGGCACAACCAAAACCTGCTAATGGCTTTCCGTCTACTTCATTTTTGATTTTCATAAACTTTTTAGCAGCCAGATCTAATGCCTCTTCCCAAGATGCTTCTCTAAAATGAGTAAGCGGATTTTTTGGATCTAGTCTTTCGTTTGGATCCTTTATTTTCCCTTCCAATCTTATCAACGGATTTGTTAATCTAGCTTCATCGTGAATATAATCGAATCCAAACCTTCCCTTTACACATAATCTATTTTTATTTGCAGGACCCTCTCTTCCTTGCGCGGCTACAATTTTTTCATTCTTAATTTTAAACGTCAGTTGACAACCAACACCACAATATGGACATAATGAATCAACTTCTCTATCAGGCCGACCTTTATGCTTTCCTTTTTCATCAAGTAGACTTGATTCCATCAAAGCTCCAGTTGGACAAGCCTGAACACATTCACCACAACTTACACAAGTTGAGTCGCCCATAGGATCATCAAAATCAAAAATGACTTTAGATTCATATCCTCTCATTCCCATACCAATAACATCGTTAACCTGAACTTCTCTACAGGCCCTTACGCATAGATTACAATGAATGCAAGCATCCAAATTAACTGACATAGCTTTATTAGATACGTCCGATGAAGGTATTAGTGACTTCTGTTTTTTGTCGAATCTACTATTAGAAATATTAACTTTTTCTGCCATCTTCCAAAAATGAGAGTCAGGATCATGGGAGCTTTGTTTTTTAGGCTGATCTGTAACCAAAAGTTCAAGAACCATCTCACGAGATTTTTTGGATCTAGTATCATTTGTATAAACTTTCATTCCGTCACTAGGTTTTCTTATGCAAGATGCTGCTAATACTCTTTCACCTTCAATTGAAACCATACAAGCTCTACAGTTGCCATCGGCGCGGTAACCTGGGTTGTCTGAATAACAAAGGTGTGGTAGTTCCGTTCCACTATCTTTTGCAACTTGCCATATAGTTTGGTCTTCTTTTGCAATTACTGGCTTGTCATCAATAAAAAATTTAATGTTTTTTTTCATTTTAAATCATTACCAAAATATTTTATTGCACATTTTATTGGGTTACCTGCAGCCTGACCTAAACCACAAATTGACGCATCACCCATCATTTCAACTAACTCATTCAGCAGATTTTTGTCCCAATTTCTTTTTTCTAAAAGTTTAACTGCTTTTTCAGTTCCAACTCTGCATGGGGTGCATTGTCCGCAACTTTCATCTTCAAAGAATTTTAACAAATTTAACACTATTTTAGTTATATCATCTTTGTCAGAAAAAACAACGATTGCACCTGAACCAATAAAGCAACCAAACTCTTCTAAGCTACCAAAATCTAATGGTATATCTCCCATTGAACTAGGAAGTAGCCCCCCCGATGCTCCTCCTGGCAAATACCCATAAAACTTATGGCCATCTTCCATGCCACCACAATATTCACTTATTAATTCATTTATTGTTATACCAGCTGGCGCAAGCTTTACACCAGGTTTTTTGACTCTACCAGAAACAGAGTAGCTGTGTGGGCCTTTGTGACCAGGTTTTCCTTGAGAAGAGAACCAATCATAACCCTTTTCTAAAATATCTCTTACCCAATAAACAGTTTCTATATTATGGTTTAAAGTTGGTCTTCCAAAAAGACCGACCTTTGATACAAATGGCGGTTTATGTCTTGGTAAACCTCTTTTACCTTCAATAGACTCAATCATAGCTGATTCTTCACCACAAATATAAGCACCGGCACCACGTCTCAAATGAATAACAGTATTCTTTAAGATATTATTATCTTCTAATTTTTTAATTTCTTTCCTCATTTTTGATATGATACCTGGATACTCATCTCTCATGTATACATAGATATCTTTTGCTTCAACAGCCCATGCAGCAATTAACATTCCTTCTAAGAATTTATGCATATTTTTTTCTAGATAAAATTTATCCTTGAACGTTCCAGGTTCACCTTCATCTCCATTAATGGTCATTAACCTAGGACCTTTTTCTAATCTTACAAATTTCCATTTCTGACCAGCAGGAAAACCTGCTCCCCCCATCCCTTTCAGTCCAGATTTTTCAAGTTCGTCTATGATAAAATCTAGAGAAATTTTATTTTCATAACATTTGTTAAGTAAATTATAACCACCGTTTTTAACATATTCTTCAAAAGAAATTCCATCTTCAATCTTACAATGGATATCTTTATTTAAGATAGCTTTATCAATTTTTTCAATAGAACATTGTTTGATATGATTATGACCAACCTCACACGCAGGGGCATAATCACATAAACCCATACATGGAGCGCGTAATATCCTTACTTCATTTTTATATTTTGCTTTAAGTTCTTTAATTAATTCTTGTGAGCCTCTAAGTTCACAAGTTAAACTATCGCATACTCTTACTGTAATTTCTGGAGGAGTTGAGTCGCTATCGTCTATTATGTCAAAGTGAGCATAAAATGAAGCAACCTCATAGGCTTCAGCAAAAGGAATTTTCATAATATCAGCTAAAGCAGCGAGATTCTTCTTATGAATACATCTGAATTTATCTTGAATAAGATGTAAGTATTCTATCAAAAGATCACGCTTTAAAGGCATATGTGAAATTAATTTCTTAATTTCACTAATCGCTTCAGAACTAACATCTCTGCCTTTTGGATATGGCACAAATTTTTTTTTTTTTACTTTATCTAACATTTTATTTAACTTTAGTAAGTATATAATTGATTTTTTCTATTTTTGAATATCAGATATCTAATTCCTTTAAAATTTCTTGAATTCTATCAAATAAATTTCCTCCTTCAAAAAGAAAACCCGTGATTCCAGCATTTTTAGCAGCAATAATATCTGATTCTTTATCACCAATCAAGAAACTCAAAGATTTATTAATATTATATTTTTGTGTGGCTTCTATTATCATACCCGGGCTCGGTTTTCTTCTAGTCTGATTAAATTTTGTGATTTTAGGGTCATCAGTGGAAAAAAAAAAATCATCTATTTTTACTCCATGTTTATTTTTTAATTCGTTATTCATGAATTTATGTAGTTTTTTTACTTCATTTTCAGTATAAAAACCTCTAAAAACTCCTGATTGATTGGTCACTACAATAATCAAAAAACCTAAATCCTTAAGTAATTTTATACTTTTTACAGCACCATTAATCCATTCAAAATCATCTATTTTATGCACATACCCAAAATCTTTATTAAGAACTCCATCTCTATCAAAAAAAACAGCTTTTTTTTCAAGAGTTTTATTTTTTCCTTGATTCATGTTTTTTCAAAATATATTTATAATCAATCAATTATTATTAACTTTAATGTCTAGTTTAAAAGATGGTAACAAAAATTAAAAAAAAACAATATGAACCTAATGAAAAAGAAAAGTTTATGAATAAAAAACAACTAAACTATTTTAAAAATAAACTTGAAATTTGGAAAAATGACCTTTTAAAAGAGTCTAACTTAACGTTAGAAAATTTAAAGGGTGAATCACTAAATAGGCCTGATATTGCTGATAGAGCATCACTTGAATCAGAAAAAACATTAGAATTGAGAACCAGAGATAGAGCTAGAAAACTTATTTCTAAAATTAATAAAGCATTAAAAAAAATTGACGAAGGAACATATGGATATTGTGAAGAAACAATGGAGCCGATTAATATTGAAAGACTCAAAGCTAGACCAATAGCAACCTTATCAATTGAAGCTCAAGAGAAGCATGAAAAAAGAGAAAAAATATATAAAGAAAAAGATTATTAATTTTTTGTTTATTTATTTTATATTTAATGATACACTGATAAAAGAACATTTATAGAACATATTCATGGATAAGATTAAAAATTTAGAATCTACAATTAGCCAAATTGAGAGAAATTTTGGAAAAGGTTCAGTCATGAGACTTGGTCAAAGCGAGAATATTGATATCGAAACCGTTCCTTCAGGTTCGATTAGTTTAGATATAGCTTTGGGTATTGGAGGACTCCCAAAAGGTAGAATAGTTGAGATATATGGACCTGAAAGTTCTGGAAAGACAACATTAGCTTTACATGCTATTGCTGAAGCTCAAAAAATTGGTGGTACATGTGCATTCATTGACGCTGAGCATGCTCTAGATCCAGTTTACGCCAAAAAACTTGGAGTTGATTCAGATAATATGCTTATTTCACAACCTGATAATGGAGAGCAGGCTTTGGAAATCGCAGATACGTTGGTAAATTCAAATGCTATCGATATACTTGTTGTTGATTCAGTAGCAGCATTAGTACCAAGAGCAGAACTTGAGGGTGATATGGGAGATTCTCACATGGGATTACACGCTCGATTAATGAGTCAGGCTTTAAGAAAACTTACCGGATCTATATCAAAAACTAATGCCATGGTTATATTTATTAATCAAATCAGACAAAAAATAGGTGTAATGTTTGGTAACCCTGAAACTACAACAGGAGGTAATGCTCTGAAGTTTTATGCGTCAATTAGAATGGATATTAGAAGAATCGGGGCTATTAAGGATAGGGAAAAAATTATTGGTAATCAAACACGTGTAAAAATAGTAAAGAATAAGTTATCACCCCCTTTTAAAACAGTTGAATTTGATGTTATGTATGGTGAAGGGATTTCAAAAACAGGAGAGATATTAGACTTGGCTGTCGACAAGGGTTTGGTTGAAAAATCAGGAGCCTGGTACTCTTACAATAATCAGAGGATTGGCCAAGGCAGAGAAAATGCTAAGATTTTTCTTAAAGAAAATCAAAGTATCTCGGATGAAATTGAAAAAATACTTCGTTCAGATAATAAAAAACAAGAAGCTGAATTTGAAGAAGATGCTGTTTCTAACAGTGAAGAGATAGCTGAAGTTAAAGACTAGTATTTATTGATTTTTAACTAATAAATTCATATTATACATTATAATTTTAATCAGTACCTAGTTCAGAATGAAAAAATCTGATGATCTAAGAAAATGTTTTGTTAATTATTTTGAAAAAAATGGTCACACTCACTTAGACTCATCAAAACTTGTGCCTAGTAATGATCCTACTCTTCTTTTTACGAATGCAGGTATGGTTCAGTTCAAAAATTGGTTCACTGGAGAGGAAAAACCAAAATACCAAAATGTCGTAACATATCAAAAGTGTATTAGAGCTGGAGGCAAACATAATGATCTTGATAATGTAGGATTTACTCCAAGACATCATACATTTTTTGAAATGTTAGGAAACTTTTCATTTGGATCGTATTTCAAAGAAGAGTCAATAAATCTAGCTTGGAATTTTTTAGTTAATGAACTTGGGATAGATAAAAAAAGATTATATCTTTCGGTTTTTGAAAAAGACACAATTTCCTATAAGCTTTGGAAAAAGATTTCTGGTTTTGAAGAATCTAAAATAATAAAAATTTCTACTGATGATAATTTTTGGTCAATGGGTGATTCTGGTCCTTGTGGTCCATGTAGTGAGATTTTTTTTGATCAAGGTGAGGATATTTCAGGAGGACTTCCTGGCTCAAAAAATCAGGAAGGTCCACGGTTTGTTGAAATATGGAATCTAGTATTTATGGAATTTAACAGAAAGAATGGTAAGTTTATGAATTTACCAAAAAAATGTGTTGATACAGGAATGGGTCTTGAACGAATTTTAGCAATTATCAATGGAAAACATAATAATTTTGAAACGGAGTTCTTTTTAGATTTAATTGATTTTATTTCACAAAGCATAAATATAAAAATCACTAAAAATAATATTCATTCATTCAGGATTATAGCTGATCATATTAGAGCAATTGTCTTTATTCTTTCTGAGGGAATACTCCCTAGTAATGAGGGAAGAGGTTATGTCCTAAGAAGAATTATTAGAAGAGCTTCTAGGCAACTAAGTGAAATGAATTATAATGAAATTTTTTTATACAAATTAGTGAATCTAGTTTGTAAATCATTCAAAAATGCTTACGGAGAACTCGAAAATGCAAAAGATTTTATAACTGCTACACTTAAGCAAGAAGAGAAAAACTTTTCAAAAACTATTCATGAAGGTAACAAACTTTTATTTGAAGAAATTAGAAAATGTAAAACTAAGACTTTTCCTGCCGAATTGATTTTTAAGTTATATGATACATATGGTTTTCCAGTGGATTTAACAGAAATAATACTTAAAAGAAATAATTTTTTAATTAATAAAAATGAAATTAATAGTTTTTTTTTAGATCAAAGAGAAAAATCAAAAAAAACTTGGTCTGGGAGTGGTCAGGAGCTCAGAAGTAATTTCTTTTTAAAACTAAAAGAGGACTTTAATCCAACAAAGTTCACTGGTTATAAAAGTAATATTTCAAATTCCAAAGTCCTTGCATTAATCTACAATGAAAAATTTATGCAAAAAGTAAAAAGTCAAAAAAAAGTATCTGTAATTTTTGAATCTACACCTTTTTACGCTGAATCTGGCGGACAAGTTGGTGATACTGGATATATTAAAAAAAATAATCAAAATATATTTAAAGTAGTTGATACTAAAAAATTTGATGGTGATATATACGTTCACTATCTAGAAAATTTAGGTGAGAATGAACTAATAGTAGATTTGAATTATGATCTTGAAATAAATGTTGAAAGGAGAAAAAATATTACAAATAATCATAGTGCTACCCATTTATTACATGAATCATTAAGAAGAGTATTAGGCAAACATGTAAATCAAAAGGGTTCATTAGTTGCCCAAAAAAAATTAAGATTTGATTTCACAAGTCCCAAAGGTTTGGATGACAATGAAATAAAAAAAGTTGAGAAAATTGTAAATAAATCCATAAGAGAAAATTTGAAAATTGATATATTAAGTTTACCTCTAAAGGAAGCTTTTGATGGAGGAGCGATTGGATTATTTGGAGAAAAATATCCAGAAATAGTCAGGGTAGTAAAAATGAATAATGAAAAAAATTCAGAAACATTTTTTTCATCAGAGTTATGTGGGGGTACACATGTGTCTTACACAGGCGAAATAGGTTACTTTAAGATACTTAGTGAATCATCAGTATCTTCTGGAGTTAGAAGAATAGAGGCTATTACTGGTGATTATGTTTCCGAATACATTGATTATAATCAAACACTAATTAATAATATTAGAAGGGAATTAAAAATAGATAATGATAATTTGGTCGAGAAAATAAAGAATTTAAAAGAAGATATTTCAAAACTTAAAAACAAAAATAATAAATCTCTTGATGATTCTATTAACAAGTCATTTGTAAAAGATGTAAATAAAAAATCTCTTTATGTTCAAGAAGTAGAACTACCTTCTAAAGAAATTAAAAAATATATGGATTCAGTGAAAACTATACTTAGTCCAGATGTAATTTTATTAATTACAACAGAAAAATCTAAAGTTACACTTCTTGTAAATATTAAAAATCCTGGAAAAACAAAAATGAATGCTGTAGATATTATAAAAAAACTTGTAACCTATATTGGAGGTAAGGGAGGGGGTGGACGACCAGAATTAGCACAGGGCGGTGGCCCAGATAAAAATGGTATAAAAAAAATAATTAATAAGATTGAAGAGCTAATTTAATTTTTTTAACAAGCATTTTTTAATTTCTTCTAAGATTTCTTCTGTAGTCAACCATTTTTGGTCTGGTCCAACTACAAGAGCTAAATCTTTTGTCATTTTCCCATTTTCAATTGTTTCAATACAAGCATTTTCCAGTTGATTAGAGAAATTTATAAGTTTCTTATTTTTATCTAATCTTCCCCTATGATACAAACCTTTTGACCATGCAAATATAGATGCAATAGGATTTGTAGAAGTTTTATTACCCTTTTGATATTGTCTGTAATGAGTTGTTATAGTTCCATGAGCAGCTTCTGTTTCAATAGTTTTACCATCAGGAGTCATTAGAACTGAAGTCATTAAGCCCAAAGATCCATAACCTTGAGCTACAAGGTCTGACATTACATCACCATCATAGTTTTTACATGCCCAAAGATAACCACCATTCCACTTCAACATGCTTGCAACCATGTCGTCAATTAGTTTATGTTGAAAAAAAATTTTGTTTTCTAGAAATTTTTTTTTAAAATCCTTCTCAAAAACTTTTTCAAAAATTTCTTTAAAGTTTTCGTCATAATTCTGTAGAATTGTATTTTTCGTTGACAAATAAACTGGTATTTTTTTGTTTAAAGCAAAATTAAAACAAGATTTTGCAAAATTTGTAATAGATTTATTATCATTATACATGGCCATGGCTATTCCATCATTTTCAAACTCATGAATTTTTTTTTTATATTTTGATTTATTTTTATGTTTCATTTCTACAAAAAATTCAGTACCTTTTTTAATTCTAAAGTCTTTTGACTTATAAATATCTCCAAAAGCATGTCTTGCTATAATCACTGGTTTATTCCAGTGGGGTACTAGTTTTGGTATATTATTGCAAATTATTGGTTCCCTAAAAATTGTACCTTTTATAATATTTCTTATGGTACCATTGGGAGAAGGAAATTTTTGTATTAAACCAAATTCTTCTACTCTTTTATCATCTGGGGTGATTGTAGCGCATTTTATACCAATATGGTATTTTTTTATAGCTTTAGCACACTCTATTGTAACTTGATCTTGAGTTTTATTTCTGTTTTGCATACTAAGATCATATTTAACTAAATTTAGCTCAAGGAACGGGTTTAAAAGTTTTTGTTTTATGTTTTTCCAAATTACCTGTGCCATTTCATCGCCCGTTAGTTCAACAATGACACCTCTAACTTTAATTTTATCCATAATTAAATTACTCTAAAAAACTTCTTTAATTAGATAAATTAGGTTATATTATTAATAAAGATTTAAACAAATGAAAAAAGAATTTTTTTTACTTTCATTCCTCTTTTTTTCTGGACTTTGTTTTTTCTACTTTTTTTCTTCTGAAAATGAAAACACTGTAGTAAATTCGAATACCCAAGAGGATTATAATAATTTAGTTAAAGATGACTTAATTGAAAATGAAAACTTATTATTCGATATCATAAGAATAACAAAGGGAGGAGATGCTGTAATGGCTGGTAGAGCGTTTCCTGGAAAAAATATTCAACTTTTCGATGGTGATAACAAAATTGCGGATATATCTAGTGATGCTAATGGGGAATGGGTATGGTCAAGTGAAACTCCTCTCAATGCAGGAACAAGAAGCTTTTATTTAATATATGTGGATGAAAACGGAAATACAATGAAATCAAATAATTCAATCACCGTGTTTTTAGATAAAAGTAAAATTACCAATCCATTAGTTCTAAAATCATCAAACGAGGGGAAAAATAATTCTGAAATTTTAAACTTAGAAAGGATTGATCACGGAATTACTCTTGATGTGGTGGAATTTTCTCCTAAGAAAAAGCTAATGTTGTCTGGAAGATCGGCTTTTTCAAACAATATCTCAATCTTTACTAATGATACTTTAATTGGAACTACTTTCGCGCACTCAAATGGTTTATGGCAATTTGAGTCAAAGGATGAGTTTGAGTTTAATGAATTAAATCTCATGATAAGAACAAAACATCAAGGTAAAAATATTGAAGTTAAAACTCAGATTTTCGCTAATCAAATGAAAAATGTAGATGCGGGACTAAAAATTAAAAACGTGATCGTGAAACCAGGAAATAGTTTATGGAGGATTGCTAGAAAAACTTTAGGTGGAGGAATTTTATATACTGAAATTTACAAACAAAACATAAATCAAATTCAAGACCCAGATTTGATTTTTCCAGGCCAAGTTTTTGGAATTCCGATCATATCAACAGGTATTTTAAAATGAAAAAAAAAATTTCTGAATCAAAAGATTTTTTAAGAAAAATTTTTGAAAATGATTTCTTAAGCGATTTATTTGTACCAGTTCATAAGACAGGCTATCCTTTTATTGTAATTTTTTTTATTGTATCTTTAATTTTGGGTACAATTTCTAGTTTTCTTGGCTGGCTTGGTTTTATTTTAACCATATGGTGTGTGTATTTTTTTAGAGATCCGGTAAGATACACTCCATCAGGAAACAATTACATAATTTCTCCAGCTGACGGTAAAGTCCTCGCTATTCTTGATACAAATCTTCCAAAAGATTTTAATGAAAAAAAACAGATGAAGAAAATAAGCATTTTTATGAATGTTTTTAATGTTCATGTTAATAGAATTCCGGTTGATGGAAAAATTAAAAGTTTAAATTATATACCTGGTGCTTTTTTTAATGCCTCATTGGATAAAGCAAGCGAAAAAAATGAGAGAATGTTAGTTAAAATGGAATTTAATGGAAAAGATAATTTATATTTTAGTCAAATTGCAGGATTAGTTGCCAGAAGAATCAAATGTGATTTAAATATAGATCAATCTGTAAAAGTTGGTGAGAAGTTTGGTATAATTAGATTTGGAAGTAGAGTTGACTTGTACGTACCTACAGATTTTGATGTTGAGGTATTAGAAGGTCAAACAGTTATTGGCGGTGAAACTAAAATTGCTTCTATTAAAAAACAAAAATCGCCTAAAAATATTTGATAATGAAAAAAAAATTAAGCTTTAGGGGTTTAATTCCTAATATCTTTACTTTTTTTTCCTTAACCTTAGGTATAACTGCCATTAAATTTGCAATCGAGTTTAAGTGGGAGAACGCTGTAGCTTGTATAGTTTTCGCTTCGTTTTTAGATAATTTAGATGGTAAAATAGCAAGGTTACTTAAAAGCAATTCAAATTTTGGTGTTGAATTGGATTCATTATCAGACTTTGTAAGTTTTGGTATCGCACCTGTAATTGTTGTTTATTTATGGACATTATCTGACAATATTCAAAATAGCTGGGCTTTTGTGATTTTTTATTCAATTTGTTCAGCATCTAGATTAGCAAAATTTAATCTAGCATCATTAGATAAAGAAGATAAGGATTTAAGATTCTTTAAAGGAGTATCTACGCCAGCAGCTGCAGGACTGGTTTTACTACCAATGATGATTAGTTTTAGATTTGAAAATACTATAGATTTTGAACCAATATTTCTTGCAATTTTAATAATTATAACTGCCATACTTATGATTACAAATATGCCTACATATTCTCTTAAGGGGATTAAATTAAAAAAGAGAGAACTTCCATTTTTTTTGGTAATTTTCGCTTCAATTGTCTCACTTTTAATAAGTGATTTTTGGCTGGCAATGATTTTGATAATAACTCTTTATTATTTGTCACTTCCATTTGCTATAATTAATTTTAAAAAAACTAATTCTGATTTTTAAAAAATTTTTCCCCAATATAAATTAAACTCGGTGTTACAATTAGAGTTAAAATAAATGAAAATATAATTCCGAAAACAATTGCATTAGATAATTGTAACCACCATTGAGAGCTTGGACTACCAAAATTAATTTCTTGGCTTAAAAAGTTTATGTTCAAACCAATAGCCATAGGTATTAAACCAAAAAATGTTGTTAAAGTAGTAAGTAAAACTGGCCTCAGTCTTTGGGCACCAGTACGGATGATTGCCTCTTTAATATTTGATGTTTGTGATCTGATAGTTTTATAAGTATCTAGTAGTACAATATTATTATTTACTACAATTCCTGCCAGGGCAATAACACCTATTCCTGACATAATAACGCCAAATGGCTGCATAGTCAGTAAAAGTCCTATCATAACTCCAATAGTTGACATAATTACTGATGTTAAAATTATAAAACAATAATAAAATTTCTCAAATGTTGTAATAAGAATTATAGTAATTAAAAAAATTGAGATAAAAAATGCCTTAAAAAGAAACTTTTTTGCTTCTTCTTGATCTTCTTCTTGTCCTCTAAACTTAATTTCTGAATCCATTAAGTTTTTTGTCGTTTTTTGCCAACCTTTAATTTCTTTGACCAAATTATTTGCTAGGTACCCTGTTGGCACGTCAAATTTTATATTTATAGATCTTTTTGAGTCCACCCTATTAATTCTTCCTACTTTTTCAACTGGAACTCTTTGAACAAAAGAACTTAAAGAAATAGGTCCTTTTTTACTTTCTATTTCAATACGATCTAGTTCATCAAGAGTTTGATAATTTTTTTTGTATTTTACAACTATATCAACTTCTTCATCACTATCCTCGGGCATAAAATCTGAAATTTTCAGACCATGTGTTAACATTTGTACAGCATTACCAACTTTAGATATATCAACTCCATATTTATCTGCTTGTTCTCTATCTACAATTAGTTCCCAGTCAATTCCAGGGACATTTAACCCATCATCAAGGTTTAAAACCCAATTCTTTTTGTTAAGGAATTTCAGTAACTCCTTAGCATCAAACATTAAATTTTCTAGATTTAAATTTGAAATTTCAATCTCAACATCCTTGTCTTTTGGTGGACCGTCTTTCTTTTCTATTATTTCTATCTTAATCCCAGCTATTTCATTAAACTCGTCATAGAGGTCATTAATTATCTGTTTTGCTTTTGGTCTTTTTCTCCAGTCAACAAATTCTAACTTTATACTTCCGATAACATCCTCTGGTCCTTCTTTTCTGGCACCAGGAACTTTACCACTGATAGAATAAATATTTGAGATATATCTATTTTTTAATGTAATATCCTCAATATCTTTTATAATTCGGTCTTTATCATAAACGGATAGATTTCCTCTAGCATGAACTACTATCTCAGCATAGTCTGGTTCAATAGGAGGAAAAAACTCAAACCCTTTACCTAGTTTTGAATAAACGATTTGAATAGATATTAATAAAAAAATAGTTCCTAAAACTATTTTAGCAGGATGTAACAAAACTAACTTTAAAAGAGAAATATATTTTCCTTGTATACCATCGACTTGATCTAAATTCCCAGACTCTAATAAGCTAATATTATTATTACTTTGATATAACTTGTTTCTATTACTAGCATTTAATTTAATACCCAGAGTAGGTATAAAAATTAATGCCATGATGAGAGATGAACTTAAAATTGTCAGTAAGGTCACTGGAAGATAATACATAAATTCTCCTGCAATACCTGGCCAAAATATGAGTGGGAAAAAAGCTGCAAGTGTTGTTAAGGTAGAAGCTATTACAGGTCGTGCCATTTTTTGAGCAGCAAGAATATATATTGATGTATTATCTAAATTATTTTCTAGTGCTCTTCTATTTGCATATTCTACAACAATTATTGCTCCATCAATTAGTATTCCTACTGACAAAATTAATGAAAATAATACTACGACATTAATTGTTACCCCAATTGAAGATAACAATATCATGGATAATAAAAATGATCCTGGTATTGATAAACTTACAAGAATAGCTGGTTTTAGACCCATCCAATAAATTATGATTATTAATACAAGTATTACTGCTAATATAATATTATTTTCTAAATCACTTATCATTGAATTAATAGAATTAGATTCATCTTGGAAATAGTCTACTTTGATACTGTTACCAATATTTTTCATTTCCTCGTTAATTATTTTTTTTAATTTTTCTATTGTATCAATAATGTTTTCTCCAGATCTTTTTGACACTTCAAGAATAATTGCACTCTGTCCATTATTTCTTGCAAAACCCTGTCTAATTTTGAATGAATCTACGATTTTAGCTAAATCACCAAGTATTACTGAAGACTTTTCATTTGATTTTATTGGTAATTTTAAAAGATCATCTATTTCTTTAAACAATCCTGGAACACGTATATTAAAACTTCCAGTTTCATTTGTGAGTGTTCCAGCTGGAATGAGAATATTAGCTCGTTTAATTGATTCTAAAACTTCATTCGCTGTTAGCCCGTAATTTTTAACTGTAAGAGGATCAACTAAAATCTCTATTTGTCTTACTCTAGCTCCAACAGTTTTTACTTCTAAAACCTCTGATAAACCCTCAAGTCTCTCCTTTAACCTTTTTGACAATTTTATCAATAATCTTTCGTCTAGATTCCCTGATAATGCAATAGCAAGTACCGGGAACCTGGATAAATTTATCTCATTAACTCTCGGTTCTTCTGTATCTTTTGGAAGTTTATTTTCTATAAGGTCTACTTTTACTCTTACATCGTTTAGAGCGGTTTTTGATTCAAAGCCAGCGTCGAATTCCAATACAACATTTCCACCGCCTAAATACGAAGTTGAGGACATTTTTTTAAGACCTTCTATTTTTTTTAATTCTTTTTCTAATGGCTTTATAAGTAATCTCTCAGAATCATCTGGAGAAATTCCTGTATGATGAACAGATACATATATAACTGGCAAACTAATATCTGGATCAGCCTCTCTAGGTAGTGTAGAGTAAGTAAACAATCCATAAACAAATATAAAAAAAAGAAGAGTAAGTATTGTTTTAGATGAAAGTAAAAATCTTTTAAGCATTATTTTTCGAACTCTATATCAACAGTATCACCCTCTAATGCATAGTCCTGCCCCCTTGTTATAACGGTAATATTTTCTCGATCTCCGCTATTAATCCAATACCCACTTCCGGTATCACTTATGATTGATATATTTAAAAATTTTACAATATTATCTCCTTCTATTGTCTTTATTCCAATATCTCCGTTCTCATCTAAAGAAATAATAGAGGAGGGAATAAAAAAAGATTTTTTTGGTTTTAGCTTAATTGTTACTTCGCCTGTTATACCAGAAAAAATTTTTTTGTTACTATTTTTTAATTCAACTTGTACTTCAAATTTTTTTGTCTCAGTATCAGCTGTTGCTGAAATATAATTAATTTTACCAACACCTTTATAACCATTTTTAAGAAATACTTCTCCTTTTTGCCCAAACTTAAGTTGATTAATATATTTTTCAGAAACAGTAGTTGTTAAAAAAATAGGATCCAAATCTACTATTTTAACAATTTTATCTCCCTTTTTTAAATAATCACCAAGTTCAACAAAACTTTTCTCTAAAAAACTATCAAAAGGAATAATAATTCTAGTGTTATTTAATTCAACCTGACTTTTTTCATAAGTTGCCAGCGCCTTTTCAAAATTGACTCTTGATTTACTTAAATTAAGTTCTGATCGAAACCCTTTTTTAAATAATTTTTCAGCAACTTCGTACTCTTTTTTTCTTTGATCAAGCAATGCCTCCATTTCTTTTACTTTTGCAACCTTATCTTCTGGGTCAATTAATAAAATTTGTTCACCTGCCTTTACGTGAGTTCCCCTATCAAAGTTTAAACTACTTATTTTACCCTCTACTTGGGATTTTATAGTTACCATTCTTGAGGCCTCTGTAAAACCTCTCAAAACTAAACTTTCTGAAAATAGACTCGTTTTAAATACTCTAGCCTCTACTTTGAATAATTGTTTTTTGTCTTTAATTTGCTCTTTTTCAATTGACTCATTTTCTCTAAAAAAAGAAAAAATAAACAATACTAAACCAAATACCAACAAAATTTTTTTCGTACTAAAAAATTTTTTATTGTTCGGAAAATTCATAAATCTTAAACTTCGTATCTTAATTTCTTAAAAGATAGTTGAGTTTATATTATAATAAAAAAAATATTTATAAAGAGAACATTTTGAATAAAAAGCGTGTTGCAGCTATCGATTTAGGGACTTACAATTGCAGACTTGTGATTGCAGAGGTAGAAAACAATAGTTTAAATATCATTTACACAATATCAAAACCACTTTTTCTGGGTAAGAATTTGGTTTATAGAGGTGAGTTTGATAATTCAGTAATATCAAAAACAGTGATTTTTTTTCAAAAAATGGCAAAAATTATTAGTGAATATGGCATAGATACTTATAGATGTGTAGCCACTGAAGCTTGTAGAAAATCAATAAATGCAGATGTATTAGTAAAAGAAATAAAATCTAAATCAGGTTTAAAGGTTGAGATAATATCGGCTGAAGAAGAAGCTAAATTGTGTTTGAAAAGTTGTTCTAAAAAATATTTAAGAAAAAATCAATACTCATTAGTTTTTGATATTGGAGGTGGGAGTACAGAGTTAATTTTATTTAATAAATTGGATTCGCTTGACAGATTTAAATATATCTCTTTACCTTATGGAGTCCTTAACTTGGAAGAATATATTACTCTGCTATCTGAAAAAAAAGTCATTGAATCCATCGATAGAGAATTAAAATATTTTTACAACAAATATTTTTCAAAAGTTATTGAATTTGATGCTATTGGATGCTGTATGACAGCAACCTCACTCGCAAATATTCATCAAAAGAAAGATCACTACGAAAAAAAATTAATAAATGAAATTGAGATTGATTATAAATCATTAAAAAAAACAAGTGATAAATATTTTTATATGTCAATTGAAGAAAAAAAGAAAATGCCAAACATCGGTGAAAAATTTAAGCTTTTAGATAATGGAAATTTTATTCTAAGAAGAATTTATAATATCTTTTTTTTCAAAAATATTTCATTTTCAGATAATGGATTAAGAAGAAGTATTTTAAATCAATTTTTAACTTCATGAAAAAGTTAAGTTTTAAAAAAAAATTTAAAGAAAAAAGTAAAAAGTGGTTAAGGAGACAAATCACAGATATTTATTATATAAGATCGAAAAAAGAAGGTTTTCGTTCAAGATCTTCATTTAAATTAATTGAATTAAATAATAAGTTTAATTTTTTACAAAAGAAAACTAAAGTTTTAGATTTAGGAGCTGCGCCTGGGGGATGGGCACAAGTAGCTAGAAAGAAATGTAGTGAGGGTAAAATTATGGGAATAGATTTATTAAATATAAAAGAGTTAGAGGGTGTATTTTTTCTTAAATGTGATCTTCAAAAAAATGATGCGATTAGAAGTGTAGAAGATTACTTTCAGGGTAAAGTTGATGTTTTATTGAGTGATATGGCTCCAAATACAATTGGACATGCAAAAGCAGACCATTTAAGAATAATAAATTTAGTCGAGGTGGCAATAGATTTATCTAATAAAGTTTTAAAAAAGGAAGGCATATTTATTTGTAAAATTTTTCAGGGAGGGGCACAGGGTGAACTCCAAAAAAAAATGAAAAAAAATTTTTATAATCTTAAATACTTTAAACCAAAATCCTCAAGGCCCGAATCATCAGAAGCCTACTTAATTGCAAAAAAAATATAAATTTTTAATTAAGTGTTTAAAAAAAAGTTTTTTTGATTTAGTTTAGAATATGGAAAAATTGAAAGAAGCATTAACATTCGATGATGTACTAATCGTTCCTTCATCATCAGACATTCATCCTTCTAAAACAGATGTATCGACATTACTAACGAAGAAAATAAAACTAAACATACCATTAGTATCTTCAGCTATGGATACAGTAACTGAATCAAATCTTGCAATAAAAATTGCCCAACTTGGCGGAGTTGGAATTATTCACAAAAACTTGACAAAAATAGAACAAGCTCAAGAAGTAAAAAAAGTAAAAAAGTTTGAATCAGGAATGGTCATTAATCCGGTCACCATCAATCCTGACAGTACAATAAAAGATGTATTAGATTACAAAAAAAAATTAATATATCTGGATTTCCAGTTGTTGATAAAAAATCAAAAAAACTTTTAGGTATTCTTACAAATAGAGATATTAGATTTGCAAAAAACCCAACTCAACCAGTTAGCTCTCTGATGACAAAAAATAATCTAATTACTGTAAAAAATAATATAAGTGAAACAGAAGCAAAAAAGTTGTTGCATAAGCATAGAATTGAAAAATTACTTGTAGTTAATAAACAAAGACAGTGTGTAGGCTTGATTACGGTAAAGGATATTGAAAAAGCTGAATTGTATCCGAGTGCAAGTAAAGATGATTATGGTAGATTAATTGTTGGAGCAGCAGTTGGGGTAGGAGAAAAAGAGGGAATCGAGAGAGCACTTACTTTATTGGATTCAGATGTCGATTTTTTAACAATTGATACAGCGCATGGACATTCAAAAAATGTAATTGATACTTTAAAGTTAATTAAAAAAAAAATTCCAAATTTACCCATAGTTGTAGGTAACGTTGCTACAGCAGCTGCAGCTTTAGACCTAATAAAAGCAGGTGCAGATTCAATAAAAGTTGGGATTGGCCCAGGCTCTATTTGTACAACAAGAATAGTAGCTGGCGTCGGAGTTCCTCAGCTAACTGCTATTTATAATGTCTCACAAGTAGCAAAAAAATATAAAATACCAGTAATTGCTGACGGAGGAATTAGATTTTCAGGAGACATTGCAAAAGCAATTTCTTTTGGAGCAGATGCAGTAATGATAGGATCCTTATTTGCTGGAACAGATGAATCACCTGGTGAAGTTTTTTTGTATGAGGGACGAAGTTATAAACAGTATAGAGGAATGGGGTCAATTGCTGCTATGGGAAGCGGTTCAGCTGATAGATATTTTCAAGATAAAAATGATCTAACAAAATTAGTACCTGAGGGTGTTGAAGGAAGGGTCCCATATAAGGGCCCTGTTAATATAGTTATAGAACAATTAACAGGAGGGCTAAGAGCAGCAATGGGATATACAGGAAACAAAAATATCACTCAAATGAAAAAAAATACGAAATTAATAAGAATCACCTCTGCTGGTTTCAATGAAGGTCATGTACATAGTATTTCTATTACAAGAGAATCACCAAATTATCAACTGAACAAATGAATTCTCAAATATTAGTCGTAGATTTTGGTTCCCAAGTTACAAAATTGATTGCTAGAAGAGTAAGAGAAAACGGAGTTTACTGCGAGATAGAACCATTTCAGAAAGTAAATGAAAAATTTTTAAAAAGTAGAAATTTCAAAGGTTTTATCTTATCAGGTAGTCCTAGTTCTGTAGATGATAGAAATTTTCCAAAGTTAAAAAGAAAATTCTTTAAAAAAAATGTTCCTATTTTAGGTATTTGTTATGGAGCACAGCTGATTACTAAAATACTGGGTGGAAAAGTAGAATCTTGTAAAAAAAGAGAATTTGGACTGGCTAATTTAAAAAAAACTAAAAATTCAGAATTAACAGATAGTATTAATTTTGAAAAATCTAATAGTAAAGTCTGGATGAGCCATAGCGACTCGATATTGAAATTACCCAGTGATTTCGAATCAGTAGCATCCACAGATAATTCTACTAATGCTATTATACAAAATAAAAAATCAAATATTTATGGAATACAATTTCATCCAGAAGTTACTCATACAAAGAAAGGAAAATTAATACTATCAAATTTTTTATTTAAAATATGTTCTTGTACGAAAGACTGGGACATAAAATCTCTAAAAAATAATTTGATTTTAGATATAAAAAATAAATTAAAAAATAATAATGTAATTTGCGCTTTGTCTGGTGGTGTGGATTCAACAGTGTCCGCAAGTCTCATAAGTAAGGCAGTTGGTAAGAATTTAAAATGTTTTTATGTAGATACGGGATTAATGAGAAAAAATGAAACTTTGCAACTTAAGGAATTATTTAAAAAATACCTTGATTCTAAGTTCAAGATAATCAATTCATCAAATCTCTTTTTTAAAAATTTAAAAGGCATAACTGATCCTGAAAAAAAAAGAAAAATAATTGGAAAAACATTTATTAAAATTTTTGAAAAATATTCACAAAATCAAAAAAGCGTAAAATATTTAGCTCAAGGTACTTTATATCCCGATGTAATAGAATCTGTTGCAATTGTTGGCAAAAAATCTTTAACAATTAAATCCCATCATAATGTTGGTGGGTTACCTAAAAAAATGAATTTTAAGCTTATAGAACCACTAAGAAATCTTTTTAAAGATGAAGTTCGAGAACTTGGCAAAGAATTAGGTTTACCACATACTATTATAAACAGACATCCATTTCCTGGACCAGGTTTAGCTATCCGTGTATTGGGTGAAGTAACAAAATCTCGTGTTAAAACTTTGCAGGAAGCAGATTATATTTTTGTTGAAGAATTGAAGAAGAATAATCTTTACCACAAAATATGGCAAGCATTTTGTGTTTTACTGCCTGTAAAAACAGTTGGTGTTATGGGAGATAGTAGAACATATGAACAAATCTGCATTTTAAGAGCTGTAACCTCAACCGATGGTATGACAGCAGAGACCTTCAAATTTGACCAAGATTTTCTAAGTAAATGTGCGAATAAAATAGTTAATAATGTTGATGGTATAAATAGAGTTTGTTTCGATTTGACTACAAAACCTCCAGGAACTATTGAATATGAATGATATTTTATCCAAAAAAATAAATCAATTTCAACAACCAGATTAGGTATGTATAAATAAATTACTTTTTTGGTGGGTATTTAAAATTTAAATAAATAGCCACTAAAAATCCTGTAAAATATAAAGCTAGAAAAAAAGAACTTGGAAAATTATAATAAATTATTTTTGATAAATATTTACTTAGAAAGGTTTGATCAGAAATATCAGCTCTTAAAACATTTTCCAAAATTGTTAAGGGACAAAGAATACCTACGAAACTTTCAACTGTAACAAAAGTCATTAGAAATAAATGTGTGTATCTTATTTTTTTTCTATCTACCCAGTCCCATTTTTTATAATACCCATAAGGAACTAAAGCAAAAAGACTAATAATAAAAATAACAATAAAAACATGAATTATTAGAATTAAATCAGCTGCAAGCATAATTTTAATAATATACGAAAGCTAAATTTTCTAATATAATTTTTAATAGATAAAACTTTTAATTATTCAAAAAAATAAAGGAATGATGTTAAGTAAATATACAATTTAAACTTTCAAACTGTTAGAAATCATTAAAGGGGATTTTAAGTAATATTATAGTCAACTTCATACAAAACCATATGTTTAGAATGTATAATAAAATGAAAAGTTTAGGAAAGATATGTTTGAAAACTAACAATTTTTGCTTAAAAAATAAATTTTTTAAAAATGTTTAAATATTTTAAAGAACAATTTATCAAACCTACGATTCTTTATAGTTTATATAGAATGTACAAGTTTAGGCCATTTGTTTCACATTCTGCATTTGGTGAAGAAATACTTGTTAATAGAATATTTAAAAATATGGATTTAGGTTTTTATGTAGATGTTGGTGCTTTAAATCCAAGAGTTGGATCTTTAACATACCAATTATACAAAAAGGGTTGGAGTGGAATCAATATAGATTTGACTAAAGAAAATATCAAACTTTTTAAACTTGTGAGGAAAAGAGACGTTTCAATCCAAATTGCAGTTTCAGATAAAAAAAAAATACTAAAATCTTATATTTTTGATGTCGGGTCAGGTTTAAATACTCTTGAAAAAAAACATGCTGAAAATTGGTCAAAGAAAGTTAATAAAAAATATAAGATTGTAAAAATTGGAAGTGATACACTCACATCAATTATCTCTAGCAACGTATCTAGAAAAAATTTTGAATATTTAAATATTGATGTTGAGTCTCATGAAATTAAAGTTTTGAAAGGCTTTGACTTTAAACAATTTAGGCCCAAACTAATAACAGTTGAAATTCATGGCAATGAGATAGAGATAATAAAAAAAAGCGATGTATATAAATACTTAGTTTCTAAAAAATATAAGTTGGTTTCTTTTTATCATCTTACATGTTTTTTTATACCAAGTGAAAATAACTTAGATTAAAACTTCAGCTTTTTTATGTGTCCCCATAATCTTTTAAGACCAGTTGGAGCATTTTTCTTTCTTCTCTTAGGCCATTTTCTTGTAGGATCAGAAACATGATGATCGTCTCCTATATCTATTACTGCAGGTTTTTGCATTATGACTGTATAATAACCAAGTTTTTTGTATTCAACGCTTATATCTAATTCATTTTTAAAATGACCATAACCTCCAATTTTATTATAATCAGACATTCTTTTTACCCCAGGTCTAAATGAAAAATGTCCCCATTCCCATCCACTCTTACAAGTTACTTTTGAAAATTCGGTATTTTTATGCTTTGTTTTTTTCCCGTATGAAAAAATATCTAACCTACTGGCACTTTTTCTACTTTCCAACCAAACTTGAATGATTTTTTTGTCTTTTTTAAGAATTTGAATTGATTCTTCGATAAAACCTGATCTGGTGTAAATCCAATCATCCTCGCAATGAAAAACATAAGGCGTCTTTATTAATTTGTATGTATCTATTATAGACTTTATTTGTCCTTTTTTTTGAGTATTAAAAATAAAATCAATTTTATTTCCCCATTGTTTTTTTAAACTATTGTGGAAATTTTTATTTAAAGAATCTTCTACAATATAGTACTTGTTAATTTTAAATTTATTAAATTTAAAAAATGACTTTAATGTTCTATCTAATAGCTCTGGTCTACCACAACTTGTTAATACAAATGTAATTGACTCACTGTTATTCATGACGATTTTGAATCATTCTCACAAGCCACGCACAACTGGTAGTTAATACTGCGTTTTGGGTAAATTATATCAAACTCAGAAGCGTAAACCCAAAAGATTTTACCGCATTTTTGGCATTCTACCCATAATCTAGTCATTTATTTAAAACAACTGTCTTCAAAAAGGACTTTATCTGTTCTTTAATTTTTTGAGTACTCTTGAAAAAACTTCTTTTACATCTTCTTTCTTCATACTAGATGCTCCAGAATCTTTTTTTTGTGATTTAGCCATTTTTTTTTCCTTTCGTTGTAATTTGATATTGTTACCAAAAAACTACCTAGTAATTACAAAACATATAGATTACTATGTCAAGTTAATTTATTGTGTTAAATTAAAGTATAAATTACTTAATGTTTCAAAAAAGAAAACAAATTTCAATATCGACTAATGGCAAAGATCTGTATGATATTACTGATATAGTTAAAGATTTCGTTAATAAAAGTGAGATTAGAGATGGTTTATTAAATTTAACAGTTTTGCACACTAGTGCTTCATTAATCGTACAAGAAAATGCTGATTATTCAGTTAGGCAAGATGTGCTTGAATTTTTTGATCAATTGTGTCCAGAAAGTATGAATTATAAACATAATACTGAAGGAAAAGATGATATGCCTGCACATTTAAGATCACTACTAACACAAAACCACCTCACATTTTCTGTAGTCAATCAATGTATTGTTTTAGGGCAATGGCAAGGTATTTATTTTTTTGAACATAGAACAAGTATGAAAAATAGAAACATACAGCTTCATATTTTGGGAGATAGCATATGAGTTTGAAATATTCTCCTGTTTGTGACTTTGGAAAAAAAATAATACCTTTTTCATTATTTTCAGCAAATAATGAAAAGATTTCCCTGATTAACAATTTAGGTAAAAATGGCACTTTAATAATATTTATGTGCAATCATTGTCCATATGTTAAAGCAATCATTGAAGATATTATAAAAACAACAAATGATATAAAAAAGTTGGGAATTAATACAATTGCTATTATGCCAAATGATTATGAAAAATATCCAGAAGATAATCCTGAAAATATGATCAAATTTTCTAAAAAATATAATTTTAATTTTCCTTATTTGATTGATAAAAATCAAGAAGTCGCTAAAACTTATGAGGCAGTATGTACACCAGATTTTTTTGGATATAATTCAGAAAACGAACTCCAATATAGAGGAAGATTAACAAAACTAAATAATTTAAAAAAAGTTAATAGCATCAATGAATTATTTAATGCAATGTTGGCAATCAGTAAAAATGGAATTGGTCCAAAAGAACAATTCCCTAGTATGGGTTGTAGTATTAAATGGAAGTAATTAATTTCTGTTGGCTCCTTAAAACATCTTTAGATAATTCAAGAATATTTTTACCTTGATAATCAGGTGAGTGAATATATTCAGGTAATACTTCAGTAGTTTTCTTTACATAACCAATTTGTAATCCAACGTTTTTTGCACCTTCTAAATCCCAGCTATGACACGCAATCATTAAAGTATTTTCAGGTTTTATACCAAAATACTTTGTTACCATTAGGTAAGGCTTCGGAGAAGGCTTCCAGCATTTAACATCGTCTATAGAGAATGTTTTTGTTATAAATTTATCTAAATTATTTTTCAACAACAATTCATATGTTGTATCTTTATTACCGTTTGTTAACGTTGCCATTTTTATATTTAAAAGACTAAAATTCCTTAAACTTTTACCCAAACCATTAACTGGTTTTAATTTATTGAAATTTTTGATAATTTTTTTTGATATTTCTTCAGAGTTTCTAATCTTATTATTATTTAAGATATTCGTTAAAATTGAAATGCCAATGTCTTTAAAGGAAATAAATTTGTTAATATTATTTAATGCAAATCCTTCTTTTAGAACAGAATTAAACCAGATATCACAATAGAGTGGACTGATTCCGAGGTTAGTAAATTCATTTTCAATTATGTTTAAACTAAACATGGTTTGATTAACATCAAAAATGATAAGTTTAATTTTTTGCATTACTAAAATTTACCATATTTGAAAAATACAAAAAACTAATTTTGGTACAAAAATTGCGGACTTTAATTATGAGATCTATTGATGCCTTAAAGACAATTTATTTACGTCAATTTAAATCTAATTTAAAAAAAAGTGATATTAGGTTAAATTATGGTGGTTTTGCCTTAATAGAATTTCTTTTATCAGAATACTCAAAAAATCCAAAAAAATATACAACTGCGCTTGATATTGGAAGTGGTGAAGGTTATCACACAAAATTGATGAGATCTTTCGGAATTAAAGTTGATCAAATAGATAAATATAAAAAAGATGCAGAAATTAACGAGGATTTTAATGAATATAATTTTAAATCCAAGTATGATGTTATTTATTGTTCTCATGTAATAGAACACCAGAGAAATATAGGTCAATTCCTAGATAAAATTTTTGATATAATGCATGACCATTCTATTTTAATAATTTCTGGACCTAAGCACCCGGTAGAGCGCTTTGTTGAGGGTCATATAAATACATGCATATTGCCCGTATTTTTACAAAGTTTGATTTATGCAGGATTCGATTGTAAAAAAGGTAAAATGATGCAAATAGGAGGAATTGAAAACTCTTTTATTGTTAAAAAGGATAAGAACTTTAACCTCAGTGATAGAAAAAATGCTGGATACAAGTGGTTAAAGAGCCATCAAAAACGTTCGCCTGTTCCATTAATAGCCGGATCAACCGTCAATGACACTGGGCTCCACATGTATAGATGTAAAGCTTGGGAAGTTATTACGCAAAACCAAGAAAATGGGGAACTTAAAAAGGATAAAAAAGGAAGAAATATATTTGGACTTAAAATTAAATTTCCTAGAAATTACAAACTTAGAGATGTTGAATTAGATATTAATATCTGGGGGAATTTCTTTTTATTTAATGAAAAATCAAAAATGATTGGTGACAAAGATACTAGTTTCGTTCAAATGACCATATAGGAATAACTTAGAATAAATTTTTTAAAATGGATAGAGCATCTGAAAGAGGAATAAGTACAAAAGAATACCTAAAGGCAGAGAATGAGATATATAATTTGTATAAATCTTCTGCGATTAATGAAAACGAGATTCTAGAAAATCTAAATCTTTTTACTACAGTACAACATAAAAAAAGAGAAATATTTTTTTATGAAATATATAAAAAAATTATTGGTATGCCTGGTTCAATTATACAATTTGGTGTTAGATGGGGAAGAGAATTAGCATTATTTGAGATGCTTAGAACGATCTTTGAACCATTTAATCATTCTAGATCAATTTATGGATTTGATACCTTTACTGGATATCCAAAAATTAAAAAAAAAGATCAAACAAAATTAATTAAAACTGGAGGTTTAGCTGTTTCAAAAAATTATGAGAAATACCTGAATAAACTTTTAAAGGTGAGGGAACAATTAAATCCTCTACCTCAAACTCAAAAATTTAACCTTATTAAAGGCTCAGTAGAAAATACATTAGAACCTTTTTTAGAAAAAAATAAACATCAATATTTTGCAATGGTACATCTTGATTTAAATATTTCATCTTCAACAAAATTTGTTATACAAAAAATAAAGAACAGATTATTTAAAGGTAGTATTGTTATAGTTGATGAAACGTGTCATCCAGAATTTTCAGGTGAAATGTCAGCTATCATAGAAGAATTAGGTGATATTAAGTTGAGATTCAAAAGAATTCCTCACATCAATTCTACGTGGCAAAGTTATTTTGAAGTTGAGTAATTCCTAAAAATTAAATTTTCAATTTTTATTTTAGATTATCTAATTTAAAATTTTATATAGTGTACATAGCCCAGAAAATCTTCCATTTCCAGATCTTTGAAAAAAAGGTTTATGTGTATCAATATCGAAGCAGCCGTGTTCAGTAAACGAATTATAGATTGCGATATCTCCTATTTCTGTGAAATCCTCATAAATAACATTCTTTCCATCTATTTTTGCAAAACCACCACCGCTTTCAAAATCTTTCCCTTTTTGACTCATTATTAAGATTGGTTGAAAAAAACCTTTTCCTATTGAATCCTTTTTAATTATAGAGGGTAGCACAGTATCAACATGTGAACTCATGAATCCTCCTCCACTCGGAAACTGATGTATTCTTGATGCTGTCCACATTTTGTAAGTTTTATCTTCTCTTAAGGCATATTCAGGATCTACTCCCATTAAAAAATTTCTAATTTTTGCAAATCGAACAAAAACTTCATCTAGTTTAAATATGTCCTGTTTAAATAATGGACTATAGATTACTCTTTTAAATCTCGGTCTAACTATATTAAAATTTTTATCGATTTTCTTTCCACTATGTCTTGCCTCACCCAAAGAAAGTTTCATGAAATAATCTCTAACCGCTGAAGGTGATTCGCCAGTAACGGGATTATCATCATTTTTTTCAATATTTTTTAACTTTTTTTATCCCATTCTTAACTATCTTTGGATCTATCGCACCTCTAATGATACAAAAGTTTTTTTCAGAAAGCACACTTTGAATTTTGTCTGATTTTTCTCCAATATCTTGATTTATCTCTACAATTAAATTTTTAGTCATTTTAAACCTTTCTTAATCCTATATATTTAAAAAATTTCCATTTTCTTTCGTCTTAGAAATATTTAAATAATTTGAATTGATTTCTTGAGTTTTTGGTGAATCTAAATCAGAATTTTCAAAATACCATTTTATTGTTTTTTCTAGATTTGATTCAAAGTTTTCAACTTCATTCCATTTTAATTTTTTTCTAATTTTACTTGAATCAATACTATAAACCCTATCATGTGCGACTCGATCATTAACAAATCTGATTAATTTATGTGATTGTCTTAAAATTTTATATTTTTTAAGAAAATAATAATCTATTTTTTTACAAATCATTTTAACAACGTCGATGTTTGTAATTTCATTAATTCCAGCAATATTATATTTTTCTCCAGCTGAAGACTTAGTAGCTATTTTATAAATTGCAGAAACATTATCATCGACATATATCCAGTTTCTTTTTTGTAATCCATCACCATAAATTGGAATTGTTTTTTCTTCAATGGCATTTTTAATAACTTTTGGAATTAATTTATCATTTGCTTGAAAAGATCCAAAATTATTTGAAGAGTATGAAATTGTAACTGGTAGGCAAAAAGTTTTTCCCCATGCTCTAACTAAATGATCTGAACCAGCCTTTGTTGCAGAGTAAGGTGAATTTGGTAGATAAGCCGAACTTTCTGTCGATTTTACTGATTGATCGAATGAATCACCAAACACTTCATCTGTAGACACATGATGAAAAAGAAATTTTTTATTTTTATGATATGTTTTATAATAATGTTTTGCTATCTCTAGTAAATTAAAAGTAGCAAGTAAATTATTCATAAAAAACTTTTTTGGATTTTCAATTGAATGGTCAACATGGGTTTCTGCCGCAAAATGTATAATTTTGTCAGGGTTTTCTTTTATTAAAATTTTCTTTATAGCTTCATATTCACATAAATCCTCAGCATATATTTTTACTCTCTTGGAATTCTTAATTGTTGATAATGAGTTTTTATTCGAACCATAAGAAAATTTGTCAACTATTACTGCCTTGTTGTTGGTTTTATTAATTAAAAATCTACAAAAAGCAGAACCTATAAAACCAGCACCCCCTGTAATTAAAAATTTTTCATTCATAGTATATCTATTTCAAATAGCTTTTAAGTTTTTCACAAATTATTTCAATATGTTTTTTGGATAAATTGTTATGTAATGGTAATCTCAAAATTCTTTTTGACACATTATTGGTTACTTTCATTTCAGAAACAAATTTTCCATATTTTAGTCCAGCTGGAGAATTATGTAATGGTATGTAGTGGAAGGTTGACTCAATACCAGATCTACTAAGTTTCTTAATAATTCTTGCTCTATCAAATATTTTATCGAGCACAATGTAGTACATATGGCCATTATGTTGACAATAATCTGGTAGGGTGGGTCTTTGAATTTTTCCTAATTTTTCTAAATCATTAAGGTTTTCATGGTAGTTATCCCAAAGATTAATTCTATTTTTCTTGATATTTTTGTGTTTTTCTAATTGTGCAAGCAAAATTGAGGATGACACTTCGCTTGCTCTATAAGATGACCCTAGATTAACCCAATTATATTTATTAGTTTTACCATTTACAAAATCATATCTATTATTTCCTTTATCACAAATATATTGAGATAATATAAAATCATTTTTTTTTTTCATAATGAGACAACCACCTTCAATTGAAGAAATGTTTTTTGTATGATGGAAACTTATCGCACCGTAATCTCCTATGCTTCCTAAAGGTAAATCTCTATAAAAAGATCCATATGCTTGTGCTGCATCTTCTATTAATAAAAGTTTATATTTTTCACAAATTTTTAAAATTTTGTGCATATCTGCTGCAATACCTGCATAATGAACAACTATAATTGCTTTTGTTTTTCTTGTTATAGCCTTTTCAATTTCATTTGCATCGATATTTAAGGTTGTTTCATTAATATCAACAAAAACAGGTTTTCCACCTAATAATACTATGGAGTTTGCGGTTGAAGAAAATGTAAAAGAAGGCATTATTACCTCATCACCTGCTTTAATTTTTGATAATATCGAAGCAATTTCTAGCGCAGATGTGCAAGAATTGGTCAAAAGACTATAGTTAATATTTAGAGTTTTATTTATAAGCTTTTCACATTTTTTTGAAAAAATATTAGGAGCACTAATTTTTTTTGAATTTATAAAATTATTGAGATATTTTTTTTCATTTCCAATTAAGGAGAATTCATTGAAAGATATTTTTTGCATTATGCTACCAAATTAAGATTATTTTCGTTTCTATCATCCATTACCTTTTGTAAATAGTCTCTGTATTCGCATTCTGGCATTTGATTTATATTTTTTTGTAATTGGAACCTAGTTATAAAGCCCTTGTAAAATGCTGCCTCTTCTGGACAACCAATTTTAAAACCCATATTTTTTTCAATTTGATAAATATAGTTTGATGCTTGCTGAATTGAATTTGGTGTGCCAGCATCAAACCATGCACATCCTCTTCGCAAAATATTTACTTCTAACTGATCCTTAAATAAATAATGATTTATTAATTCAATTATTTCTAATTCGTTTCTTACAGAAGGTTTGAGTTGTTTAATTAAATCAAAACATGAGTAATTAAACTTATAAGCACCTGGGATTATATAGTTACTTTTTGGGTGTGGAGGTTTTTCCTGAATTGATAGAATTTTTTTACCCTTTAATTCTATAACACCAAATCTAGATGGGTTAGAAACTTTTACCGCAAAAATTGAGGCACCTTTAGTTGTTTTTTTTGAAAGATTTTTTGAAAAATCTCCTCCTGCTACAAAAATATTATCCCCAAGAAGTAATGTCACACTTTGATTTTTTTTAACGAATCTTTTACATAACAGCAAAACCTCTGGTATTCCATTAGGTTTTTTTTGTTCTACATATTCAAACTTACATCCTAACTTTTTTCCATTACCTAGTAATTGTTTAAAGCTCTTCAGATGATTAAAGTCAGAGCATAGTATTATGTTTTTTATACCTGCTGCTATTAGGTTAGTTATTGGGTAATAGATTAGTGGTTTATCGTTTACAGGCAACAAATGCTTATTTGTTGTAATATTAAATGGATAAAGTCTTGTACCATATCCTCCAGCTGCAATAATACCAATCATAAAAAACCTTTATTTTTTATTGCAATTACAGTGCCTAAATTTTAAAAATTACTACTATCTAAGATTCTTTGAAAAGCATTCCAACTTTCACCAGAAAAATCCTTTGTATTTAGTAGAAGTCTTTTATAAGCTTTTCCAACCCAGATATTATATGTCTCATTATTAAATAAAAGGGTAGCTTTATGTATAAGATCTTTTTTCGAATTATAATTTGTAGATTGTGTTAACAAAGTATTTGAAAATTTTTTTTTTGTTTTTTTTATTTTTGTATAATCCCTTTTATTACTTGCTAAAATTTTTTGAATGGGTGAAAACTCTTCCAACTTTGAATGTTCTTTATATAAGATTGGAATACTAGCAAGTATAGCTTCCCTTGCCATTAATCCATGACCCCATGGAAAAGGATCAATTAGAAATGCGCATTTTTTTATGTATTCATGCGGCTCGGCTAGCCACCCTAAAAAAAGGATTTGTGATGAATTTATACCAAGTTTTTTTATCCAATGTAAATGCACGGATGTTCTTCCAGTATAACAAAACATTGTTTTTAAATTATTACTAAGGATTAATTTGATATTTAACCAAAAGTATTCATTATCAATTAATTCTTCTCTACAAAAACAGCCGAATAGTTTTTTTCTTGAAAAAAAATTGCTAGGTTTTGAATTTAAATTTTTGAAATGAACAGAAGCTTTAAATTTTTTCCATTTTCTCTTATTAATTATGAAGTCTTTTCCTGAAGATATATCACCTATGTAGTGTTTAATACCATGAATGTTAGGGTGAAATTTAAGAGACCACCAATTAATATTAGGAAGAATTTTGGTTGCATAAGTTAGTCCTACAGGACAACATTGCCACACAATATGCTTTGACTTAAGTCTTTGTTTTAATAAACCAATTGTTTTAATTTTTTCACTTATAGAAAATATTTTATCAAGGGAAAATGTATTTACACCTAAATCCTTAAAAGTTTTTATAAATAATTTATTAAATCCACTAAGAGTAATTATTGAAATATTATTTTTTTCGTTATATTTTTTGGTATTTGAAGATAATAATAATTTTAAAGGCTCAATATGAGCAAGGAAATATGGAGTATGGACTACAAATAAAACACCTTTAGAAAGTTTATTATTAGTTTCTAATTTTTGTATTGGAACATTCTTGTAAGCAGAGTTAAGTGCGCTATAAAATTTTTCGTAGCTATTTTCAGATTCATTTTTTTTAAAAATTGTGACGCAAATAGGGTTTCAATATGTATTGCATAGTCTATATTGTTTGTTGATGTATATTTACTAATGAACTCTTTAATAAAATAAAAAAACCAATTATCTAATTCACTTGCCAATTTACATGAAATACTAACAATTTTACTAATTTTTTCTTGATCAAATGTTATTGATTCATCTAAGAAATTATTTAGTTTTGTATAAAGAGGTTTCTGTTTTATTTTAGTATTTATTTTTATTAAATTCTGACTTTGAAGCACTTTCACCACACTTTTAAATAATTGAGCAATATATATGCCACCAAAAAGATAACAATTTTAAAAGGAAGCAAACTTTTCAATTAATTGTAACAGTTGTTTTTCTTTAAGATTATATTTATTGGAATTGTAATTTATTTCAGCATACCCAGGATTTGGATCATTTGGATCAAAATAGGTGAAAGATATTGTACTATTTAAATTATCCATTTCCTTTTCAATTGCCTTAAAGTTTGAATTCTTCAAATGGTTAAAAAAAACTTTAGAGTAATCAACATGAAGCTTTAATTCGTCTTTTTGTTGTGGTTCCCAAACATCGTCATTAGATGTTTTTTCAAAAAAAGATTTCAAAAAATTAAAACCAACTCTTCTAAAAAAATCAATCATTAACCATGGTCTCCCATTAATTTCTATTACATACCATTTTCCAGACTTTTCATGTTTTATGAATTCTATCATTATTGGACCAGACCAATTTAGAAGTTTGATTATTTTATGAGCTATTTTTTTGATTTCATTTGGTGCTTTTTTAATACCAAGTATATAAGCTGTACCAAATGATTTTGGAGTAACTAAGTGTTTTATTGCACAAGTTTGAGCTCGTATATTTCCATAATTGTCAGTTGAAGCATAAAAAGGAAGTTCATCACTTTTAGTATTAAAAGGAATATATTCCTGTATAACAAGTTCTCCAATATAATTTGAAAAGCTTTTTATTTTTTTCTTCAATTCTTCAAGATTAGAACACTTTACGGCCTTTAAACCATTTGCTAGTAAATAAAATGACTGATTATAATCTTTTTCATTTGGTTTAAACACAATTGGAAAATTTAAACCTTTTACCTTGTTTTCATTAAACAGACTTGTTTTTTTTAATAAAACAGTTTTTGGAGTAAAAATATCATTTTTTTTTAAAAATCTATACATTGAAAATTTACTTATAACCTCATTTATGAGTTTGTTATTTTTTTTATTCCCAAAAAACTTTAAAAATTTACTTAGACTATTATCTTGTTTTGCCGCCATTAAATTAGTATCACTCGTTGGAATATAGAGAGGGGTTTTAAGGTTTTTTTCTTTGCTAATATTCTTAATACTTGATGTAAAACCGAGTAAATCATCAAAAGGATTTGGAACATTAAATTTTTCTTTTAATTCTTTTGAATGATCAGAAAACCATGGGTTAGAATTTTCCCAGTTATATAAAAGTGGATAAATATTTGTTGTAGTTTCTGCTAAAGATCTTAAACAACCGCAAAAACAAATATCGTTAGCTCTTGGAAGAAAGGAATCCATCAATTAAACCTCAATTAATATATGAAGTGGAATCCCTTGCAGAGGACCAAAAAATTTTTTATTTTTATTAATTAATGATTTATTTACTCCTAACTCCTTAAAATGAATTATTCTGTTAAATCCAGCACTTCTAATAATTTCGAAAATTTTTTCAAATGTTCTATGGTACATTTTAATTGGTAAAATAACATCATCAATTCTATAAATTTTTCCATCAAAACATTTGTTGGAACTATCAAAATAATCTTTTGAGTTATTTGTAAATGAAAAAGGGAATTTTTTTTTATAAATAAAAGGAAATATTGGGTGCGGTAGAGTAAAAATAAACCTGGTTTTTTTTTTTTTTTTTAATGCAATCTGATTAAATATTTTTTGCATATTATTATTATCTATATAATTAAATAGAAAAATTGCACAAATTATATCGCATTTAAATATTTCCTTAGGGATATTTCTTTTTAGATCCGCATGAATGAATGTTTCATTTTGACTTTTAAAAACGTTTTTGTTGGCATTTTGAATCATAGATTTAGACGAATCAACTCCAATAATATGCTTTGCACCAAATTTTATAAACTCTCTTGAACAATATCCTTCACCGCATCCAATATCCGCTATTTTTAAATTATTTAGTTTCCCAAGATATTTAAATAGATAATTTCTAGCAGTAAAGTCAGAAAGACTTAAAGGTTTATTTCTAGACCAAAAATCTGCATTTTTATTATATATAGTTTCTGTTTTTTTCATTAAAGTTCATCAGAATTTTGTCACAAAACTTTTCTCTTAAGAAAAGCATTTTTTTGACTCCATTATTTAGGTCTCTTAAATTCTCATATTTGTTTGAAATCTTAATTGATATGTTAATAAAATCTTCACTATGTTTAACATCGCATTCAGAATGTAATTCAAAAAAGAAAATTGCACGTTTAGAAAATTTTTTTGATGTATTAAGCCCTTTTAAAATATTTTGATATATTTGAGGAACTACGAGTTCATTTCCTATTCCAAGTGCTCCAACTCCAGATGCAAAAGATGTCTTAGAAATTTCTAAAATTTCTTTATGCCAATCATGTACTTCGCTAATGTAAGTGGTTTTTATTGAGTTTTTAGTGTGATCTGTAAGTTCTTCTAAGAAAAGATTATATAATATTTTGTGAGGATAAGATTTGAAGCCCTTTTGAGATAAATCTCCATTCTCTTCATTCAAATTCTCTATAATACAATCAATATTTAAGCCATATGGTGCTAATGACAAAACATTTGTAATATAATTACAAAAGTCTGATGAAAATTTTTTGTATTGTATAGAATAATATCTAAGAAGTTCTAAATTATCTTTATTGTTCAAGTTAATAAATTTTTTATACATAGGATGATTTGATGCTCTGTGGTTTTTAGCAAAAGTAACTAACTCTTCTACAGTCATTAAATCATTTAATGAGGTTTTGATACTGGGTGTAAAAATTTGAGATTGTTCATACATAAAATATCTCAGCAAAGAACATGCCATTATGTATAAAAGTCTTTATTTTTCTATTCACTCAAAGTATTAGATTTTATATTTTCTTAGTTGTAAAATAATTCGAGATCTACTATGTGTTTTGATCTTTCAACCACTTGTTTAACTTCAAGACTTTTTTCAAGAGATTTTTTTTTTTCAGAATTGTTGGAGGCGTAAACTTTTTTCTTAATATTTTCTAAATTAATTTTAAATGAATGATTTTTTAATAATTTGCTAACTTCAAACTCAAAGTTCTCAAATCTATATATATCAACATTTGTTAATATTTTATTTCTGTAATATTGAATATAAGATCTTAAGTTAAATCTTAACACGTTGGGACTAAAGTCTTCATTTATATAATCGCAACAAGTAAGAGCGTCATTACAAATTTTTTGAAAAAAATTAATATCAAACTTTATTTGATCCTCGTTTATGTGTTTCGTTCCTGATGATGTTTCCACTTTCCAAATATCTGGGGAGAAGTAGTAAGAAATAAGTCTAGAAACTGGATTTCTTATTATGGTAAAAACATCATATGAATTGTATTTTTTTTTCAACAAATATTTGTATTCAGCTAATAGATTGTGTTTTTGTGTAGATATTTTTCCTCTAATTCCAAAATTATCTCTTCTTGATTCCTTTATGGTATATTTTTTGTCATCAGAATATTTATTAAGATTATGTTCAAGCCAACTACCTCCAGTTTTAGGAATATGAATAAAAAGTTTTTTATTTAAAAAATGCATGACCTAATTTTTAATCAAGGTGTTAATCTTTTCTTTGAGAATTTTTAATGGTTCTTTCCACGAATTATTTTTTATTTGCCTTATTATTTCGATACTTTGATAAAAGGGTGTTTTATTTGATTTTATACCCCACCTAAAGTCGGGTATTTTATTCAAGAGAAGATATGTCTTAATGCCAAGTGATCCTGCTATATGAGCAACAGTATTATCACATGTAATAACTAAATCTAACTGACTTATGAGTGAAAAATAATCATCAAAATTATCACTAGATTCTATATCAACAAAATCAATAATATTTCTTTTAAAGGTTTGTTGATATTTTTTTAACTTAAACCTTTCTGAACCGTACTGTAAATTTATTAAACAAACATTTGTTGAAAAAACATCTAAAAACATTTTTAATGGTAATGTTCTTTTGCTTTGTTGAAACTTTGTTGCCCCTCCTGACCAGGATATGCCAATTTTATAAGAATTATCAAACCTTAGTTGTTTTTTCCATTTTAAATTTAGTTCTGCATTTGAAAACAAATATTGTTTCCCAAAATTCTTTGGCATTTTTTTAGGTTTAAAATTCTCTAGTAGAGATCCAATAGGTAGTTGAATTTCAAAACTATTTAAGTTTTTTTTATTTTTTAAATCATTTTCATCAATAATTAAATTATTTGGAAATGAAAGTTTAAAAATATTTTTTAACCTGTTTGAACAACATATTGCAACTTCATTTTCATATTCTTTTGTAAAACTGTTTATCAATGAAGCAAAAAATATTTCATCACCAATACCTTGTTCAGCATAAAAAATTATTTTGTTTGATGCAGATTGAATTGCATCTTCAAACTTATATTTTGATTTTTTATCTTCAAGAATTTTTGTTGTAAAGTGTTCCCTTAAATAGCATCGGTAATGATGAAACTTTGCAAATTCATTTTGTTTATTTAACAAGAAATTTATCCTTGATAAACAATATAGAGCATCAAAAAAGTTTGGCTTTAACAGGATAGATCTCTTTAACATTTCAATAGATTTTTTAAAAAAACCTAATTCTAAATAAACATTTGCTAAATTGTATGCTACTAAAAAATCATTTTTTTTAGTTGATAATATTTTTTCAAGTAGTTTTCTTGATTCATTATATTTTCCTAAATATCTAAGAGTATTTGCCTTATTCATGCATAAATTTGGATTTTTTTTTTCTGATTCTTCATAAAAATTAAGTGCTTTTTTGTAATTTTCTATTTCAAAATATACATCAGCTATATTGTTGTACGTATACCAAACGTTAGGTTGGTTTTTTCTTGCTTTGTTGAAGTATTGAAGAGCCTTATTAAAATCTTTTTTTTTTTAAATATCACACCAAGGTTATTTAATGCTGAAAAAACAAGTTTAGATGTTCCATATTTTTCTGTTCTTTTGTAATAATAAATTGCTTTGTCAAATTGATTCGTTTCTGCAAAAAGGTTAGCTAAATTAAAATTACAAGAAGGGTCTAAAGGGTAATTTTTAATATTAAGCATGAAATATTTTTTTGCTATTTCATATTTTTTTTGTTTTTTAAATAAAACACCTTTCAAATTTATTACATCTGGATTCATATTTTTAGATGCTATAAATTTATTTATCTGATGGTGAGCTTCACTAAATTGATTTTTGTCAATTAATTGCTTTAAAAAACTAATTTGATTGGAATTTATATTTTGCATAGACTATTAATTTAGCAAATTTTAAGCCATGGCATACCAATTGCTAATTTTTGTGATGAATTTAAATTGTACATACATCAATCTAGATAGTGCTAAAGAAAGAAAAAAGAGATTTGAAAAACAAATTAGACATTTACCATTTACGTTTAATAGAGATTCTGCAAAAACAGTTGATGATGTAAGAAAAGAAAATTTAAATGGAAAACTTCATGACAGAGGAAAAGCTATTTTTCTGAGTCACCTAGAAGCAATAAACAACGTTAAACAAGATAAAAATTCGTGGATCTGCGAAGATGATTCGATTATTAGCAGATCTTGTTATAAAAATATTTCAAAACTTAATAATTTTTCCGACTGGGATATAATCTTCACTGATGTGTGTCTTGGTGATCCATCCCAAATTTTAAACTTGTTTAATTTAAATAGATTTTTAAAAAGAAAGAGTGAAACAACTTTATTGTCGCTTAAAAATTATTTTTTTTCTTCACTGAATTCTTATATTATTAACACTAAATCTAAAAGAAAAATAATTGAAATGATCAATAGTAAAATGCATAAAATTGATGAAAATCTTGATATTATAATAGCTCGATTAATAAGAGAAGGTCACATTAAAGGATTTTGTTTTATGCCTTTTTTAACTAGTGTGAACGATTTTGCTGACAAGGATGGAACACATTGTTCTTCAATTCAATATTTATTAAATATGTCTAGAAAGTTATTTTTTTGTGAAAACGATTTGTTAAAAGACGACGATTTTAGTCAATTGGATAAATATTTTCCAGAAAATGATCTAGATGAGCAATCAAAAAATATGCTAAATATACAAAAAGCATTTCTTCATCCAAAACTTCTTTCAAGGTTAATTAAATAAGTAAAGACTTTATTATAAGTGCCTACCATATTCTTTTTGACATCTCATATTCTGATTAAATTCTTTAGAAAGTACCTTTTTTTTGTTTTCAATTTCACAAATCAGTTCGTCATTTTTCGAAATTAATTTTAATAAAGAATTTTTATTATTATTAATTATCAGATCTTTTTTTTTAATATCACTGAGAATTTTTTTTCTTAACTTATCCAGATGAGAAACTTTAACAAAATCTTCTTTTTTAATTAAAGATGCAATATTTTCTGAAATTTTTTGCAATGTTAGAAATTGATTATCTAATGAAGAACTATTTACCACGATTTTCAGCCCTTACATTACCAAAAAATATTTCTTCTAGCCAAAAAATGGCTTTATTGATTTCTTCTGTAGTTCTTTTTGTCATACCGTCTATGAGCTTCTTTCTGCAAAATTCATAGATTTGGAATAAGTGAGCACAAAATTTTTCAGCTTTCTCAAAATCCAAACTTGTTTGCAGTGTATATATTAAAACGAGACTTTTACTAAAATGTTTATTTTTTATTTGATAATTTTTCGTATTTATATTTTCTGAGACTATATTCATTGATCTAATTAGCTCTTGAACGACTTTTTTTACAAGTTTTACGTTGTCATGATTTTTAATATCTGATAGATCAGTTTTTTTATAGATATTTTTTGCTTTATTAAAGTGCATATTTCTAACTCTATTGAATTTTTTATTTTTTTTTGTTAAATTCTTAAAATGGATCAAGTTTTCAACAGTTTAAACAATATTCCCAATCAAATAATTTTTTCATTTAATGAAGAAATTGCAAATGGTATGCCACTTGTTAATCCACAAAGAAGAATTTTTAATCTTGGTTCTGTTGATAAAACAAAACCATATAGTGAAAAAAACTTTGCACAACGTCATCATCCTTTTCTAGCTCCTTCTAATGGCTCTACTGCGGATGCTTTTTTCAAAGCTAGAATTTCATTTTCACCAGTTTATCATCATAATGAATTGGCCACAAAGTATGCTCATATTTCAACAATACCTGATAAAAGTAGTGAAATTAAATACTCAATTATGAGATTTGTCTAATCTTTAGCTTCAAGTTTATGTACAGTTTCAGATGCTTCTAGAAATGTTTTAAATAAATCGCTTTCTGAAATAACACCAACAATTCTTTCATCTTTGTCAACTATTGGTATTGATTCCCCAACAAAATCTTTACAAACATTAATTGTTCTTAGTACAGTTTCATAATTATAAATTTTTAAAAATTTATTCCTTTTTAATTTAGATAAAGGTAAGTTTTTATTAACTATTTTGATTAGTTTGGCTATTTCAATTTTTTTACTCAGTTTTCCTTGTTCATCAATGAAATAGGCCTCACTATAATTTTTACTCGCCATAAATTCTATTGCTTTTTTAATTGAAATATCTTTTGTAATCTTACAGAATTTATTTTGTTTTATTTCGTCAATAATTTTTTCATTTAAAAGCAAATGATCTCTTCCAATTTTGAGGTCAATATTTCTGTTAAATAAAACTCTATCAAATACAGATTGACCTATTAATTTGAAGGAAATAATAGAAGCAAATACAATACTTATTCCTGCAGCTAATGTTGCCTGGTAATCTGTTGTTAACTCAAAGACAATCATCATATTTGCAACTGGCCCCCCTATAACACAACTACCAATTGCTGCCATAGCAGAAACTGCATATAATGCTACATTCGTATCTGGTAATACTACTTTAATAAATACACCTATAACTAATCCAGTACATGCTCCAAGGAAAAGAGCCGGAGCAAAAACACCCCCAATTAAACCTAATCTAATACAAATTATAGTTAAAAAGAGTTTAGCAATTAGAAAAATAAGTGCATTCTCCCAACTTATTTTGGCTACCAAAAGATCTTTTATTGTTTCAGTTCCCAACCCTATCGCTTCAGGAATAAAAATTCCAACAATAGTACAAATCAATGCTGCAATTGCGGGTTGAAAATAAGGTTTAATATAATTTGTATTAGGAAAAAATTTTGGGTGCGTTAATCCATTCATATAAATAACTGACACAAATCCTGCAATTATACCTGTAGCAACTAACGCTGGAAATTCTTTTATATCAGAAATACCTCCAAAATTTGTCTCAAGAATAGGATCTATCCCAAACAAGAATTTTGAGATCAAATATGCAATCATTGAAGATACTAAAATTGGAGCAAAAGATGCTAGAGATTGATGTCTCAAAATTACTTCCCTAGAAAAAATTAAACCAGCAATGGGAGCTCCAAAACCAGAAGAAATTGCCGCTGCCACCCCTGCGCCAATAAAAACTTGATAATCACCAAAAGTTTTAAAAAACTCTTTTATATTTGCACCTAATGTTGCTCCGAAGTGAACTAATGGCCCATACTGACCAACAGAACCACCAGCTGAGATTGATATCACAGCTGACAAAGAGGCCACAAAACCTGATTTTATACTAAGTTTTTCTTTGCTGGAATGAGCTGAAAGAATAACATCTGGAGGTCCATGCCAGCGATTACCTAGCTCCATTGATCTAAGAAATCCAACGACTAAACCCGCAATTATAGGAAGCAATAAAAGGGGTATCGTTTCTAGGGTAAAAAAATCGTTTATACTATCAATTGTAAAATTTTTACTTCTGATTACAGATGTTAAAATATTTATTAATTCAATGAAACAAAATACACCAAGAGAAACTACACTGCCAATTAAACTTCCAAAAAAAAGTGTAGAAAATATAGATTTTAAGATGAGCCTCTCCCAAATTAAAGTTAAGTTTAGTTTAATTTGGGAGAATAAGGTATAAAAAAATTAATTTATTTGTCTTGATTCTTCGGGCATGTTTAACCAACCCTCTTTAAGATTTCTGGCTACCAGGTGTGCTGGTTTAATATATGTTAAATCTTCATTATCAATAATTCGCTTACAACTGTATCTAACAAATCTGTATAACCACGTTAAATTTACAGCTATTTCCTCACCCTTATCGACATTAAGACAACTCTGCAACGCAAAAGCAATTTTTGATATTTTTTCAGCTTTTTCTACTGCTTCGTCATTTACTTCAAAGTCAACCGAAACTATTTTTTTTAAATTTACAAATTCACTTTCCAGACCTACAATTAGTTGCTTTATAATTTCATATTTTGGTATATCATTTCGAACTACGTTATTTAAGTTTGTTTCTTTTTTTAGAAGAGTTTTACTTGCCTCAACTTGTGTTTTATATTCATTTTTTTTCATTCCATCAACCTTTCGTTTAATAGTTACTAATAAAAACGACGTAAAAAAAAAATATTTAGTCTAAGCTAATAATTTAAGTTGATCCTCGTCTGCATTTTGAACCTGGGCAACCATAGCTAAACTGTAATTTTTTAATATAGCATTTTTTGCTAATCTTGCAGTCTCTTGGGCAAAATCTGTATCTTGTAATTTTGCAGCTTGAGCTATAAGAGCAGCTGAAGAAGATTCGGCAATATTAAGATAACCATTAAAAGATTGTATACTTCCCGCTACAGAGCCTAGTGAACGTGTTATTTCTCCGATTGTAGTTGCAGCAGAAGTATTAGCATTTGTAGCACCTGTTATGCTTGTTGCTGCGATACCTGTAGTAGTTTGCATTGTAGCTGTCGTTCCCACATCATTTATACCTATAGTAAAACTTTTTGCAGACGTATCTAAGACATTAATATTATTGAAGGTAAGGGATGAAACTATTGAATCAATTGTATCACTAATATTGACTGCTTCAGCATTTAATGCCGCTGTATCCTCTGAAGTATTTGTAGAAAGTGAAGCTTGATTACCGGTTTCTTTGAGTCTTGTTGCAAGAGAGTTAAGTTCAAATAAAGCTTCTTCTACTAGACTTAATAAACTTAATGAGTTCTCAATGCTACTAGAGGCTGCCTCAAAACTCTTCCCATCTGCTTTCAAAGTCGTCCCCAAAGCATGTCTAGCTGCATCATTTCCACCAAGTACATTTATACCAGTAGAGATTCTAGAGATTGCTTCTCTAATATTCCTCTCAGATTTTTTCAGAGAAAAAATTGGCACTGGGAATGATGATAGCGTATTACTCACATTAACCTCTAATTGAGTACGACTTAAAATAGATTTTTTTTAACAGTTTTAGCAGGATTTGGCATAATAATTGAAGTTTTAGATTATGTTTTTAAAAATATTTTTAATACAATGATTAAACAAAAAAAAAGAATACCTTTATTTAAAGTTTTTGTTCCAAAAGAAGCAGAAAAAAATGTTAAAAATACACTTTACAGCGGTTTTCTAGCTGAAGGTAAAAAAGTAAATGCTTTTAGTAGAAAAATATCTAAATATCTTAAAAATCCACATGTAGTATTGACAAACTCATGTACAATGGCAATTACAATGGCTTATAAAATAGCCGGTGTTGGACCAAATACCGAAGTAATTACGACGCCTCTGACATGTATTGCTGGGAATATTCCTATAATATCACTTGGAGCAAAACCAATTTGGGCAGATATTTGTAGAAAAACAGGAATGGTCACAGCTGAAAATATTAGGCCACTAATAACTAAAAAGACAAGAGCCATCTATATACTCCATAAAGAAGGATCACCAGCCAACTTAGACGATATATATGCTCTAAAGAGATATAATAATAAAATAAGAATTGTTGAAGATGCTGCTCATGCATTCGGAGCAAAAAAAAATAATAAAAAAATTGGATCTTTTGGAGATTTTATTTGTTTTTCTTTCCAAGCAATAAAACACATTACAACAGGAGACGGGGGTGCTCTTTTATGCGGAAACAAAAAAGATTACATAAAAGCTAAAAAATTGAAATGGTTTGGAATAGATAGGGATAATAGAGAAGGGAGAAATGTATGGAAAGAAGATATTCCAGAATGGGGATTTAAAGGAAATATGAATGATATTGCTGCATCAATTGGTTTGTCTCAAATGAAATATATTGACTGGATTCTTGATAAATTTCATCAAAATGGAAGAAGATATGATGAAGCATTTAGAAAAACCAAAGGAATTAAAATTCTTGAAAGAAACCCAAATGATTTTCAAACTTATTGGGGTTATACAATACTTGTCAAAAACAGAGATAAATTAATTAAAGCTCTCAACAGGTGTAATATAGAAAGCGGACAAATTCATGCTAGAAATGATAAATATTCTATGTTCAAGTCTAATAAAAAACTTCAGCTTCCAAATACAGACTGGTTTGATAAGTCAGAAATCGCAATTCCGTGTGGATGGTGGGTCAGTAAACAAACCCAAAATTTTATAATTGAAAAAGTAAAAGAGGCTGTGTCATGAAAATAATGACAATTTTGGGTACAAGACCAGAAATTATTCGTTTAGCAAAAATAATAAAAGAATTAGACGAACATTGTAATCATATATTGGTACATACTGGACAAAATTATGACTATAATCTTAACCGTATCTTTTTTAAAGATTTAGGATTAAGACTACCAAATTATAACTTAAAATCAAAATCTCAAAACATTCAAGATCAAATAGCAAAAATTATAAGCACTACTGGGGAAGTAATGGACGTTGAAAATCCTGATGCAGTTTTGATTCTAGGTGACACAAATTCAGGTCTAAGTGCAATTGCAGCAAAGAGAAAAAAAATTCCAATTTTTCACATTGAAGCTGGAGACCGCTCTTATGATAACGAAGTACCTGAGGAACTAAATAGAAGGATTATTGATCATACTAGCGATGTTAATATTGCTTATAGCGAACAAAGCAGAAGAAATCTATTAAGAGAAGGTATTCACCCAAAAAATATTTATGTGGTTGGGAGTCCTATTATTGAAGTATATAACGATTTAGGTTTCAAGTTTGAAAAAAGTAAAATTTTAAATAAACTTGGCCTCAATACCAATCAATTTTTTACAGCAAGTATCCATAGAGAGGAAAATGTTGAAAGTGTAGACTCTTTGAAGAAACTTGTAGAAACTTTTAATGCTATCATAAAAAAATATAAAATTCCAATTGTAGTGAGCACTCATCCAAGAACAAAAACTAAATTAATTAATTCAGGTCTAATTAAAAAATCAAACCAAAAAATAATATGGCACAAACCTTTTGGTTTAATTGATTTTATAAAACTACAAAAAGAGTCGAAATGTGTAATTTCTGATAGTGGAACCATTCATGAAGATTCAGCTGTACTAAAATTTCCTGCAATAGCAATTAGAAAGTCTACTGAAAAACAAGAGTCGATTGAAGCAGGATATTGTCCAATCACAGGTTTAGATCAAGATGACGTTTTAAGGATGTTAGGAATAATTTGCAAAAAACCAATAAATTTTAATTTCTCTTCACCACCCGAAGCCTACATACAAAAAGAAGTTTCAAAAAAAATTGTAAGAATTATTTTAGGTATGTCAAAAATCATTAAAAAAGAAGTTTGGGGTGCTAATTCCATGAATTTGGTAGGGTAAAAAAAAATGGATATGCACTTTACAGAAAATATAGATTATAAAATTAAAGACTTAAAATTATACTCTGATAGTAGAGGTGCTCTGTTTGAAGCACTTAGATTTAAGTCAGAAAAAATACCTAATGGTGGACAGATATATGTCTATAGCGTTATGCCTGGCTTTAGGAGAGGGGATCATTATCACGAAAGAAAAGGAGAATGGTTTTGTTGTGTTGCAGGTACGGTTACTTTATTAATGAAAGCAAACGGCAAAAAAATAAAAAAAATATTAAAATCAAAACGCCCTCAACTTGTTTATGTTGGTCCAGGAACAGCTCATACAATAATTAATAAAAATAAAGAAGAGGCAATTATGGTTGCTTATGCATCAAAAGAATTTGATCCAAATGATCCCGATACTATTTCTAAAGAAATTAATTAATTTCCTATGAAAAAAATAATCTTACTTGGCGATAAAAAAACAACTGAGATAGCTCTAAGAATAATCAAAAAATATTTTAAAAAAGAAATAGAGATATTGGGATTTGTATCTAATAAACATTTCTATAACTCAAAAATAAAAAAAAAAATTTTTAAAAAATAATACCCTTAAAAATACTTTTTTTATATCTAATGAAAAACGTAACGAAAAACTCATCTCATTAAAAATTAAAAGTTTATCTCCAGATTATTTAATTTCAATCCAGCATAAATGGATTTTATCAAATAAAATATTAGAACTAGTTGGTAATAAATGCCTAAATCTTCACAATGCAAAACTTCCAAATTATAAAGGCTATAATTCCATTAATTTTGCGATAGCAAATAATGATAAAAAGTATACTTCAACAATTCATTGGGTTTCAGAGCAAGTTGATGAGGGAGATATAGCTTTTGAATCTTCAACTAAAATTAGTAAATCTGAAACCGCTAAAAGCTTATACAAAAAATCTTTAAAATGCGCAGAAGAAATTTTGATAAAACTTTTTTTAGCAATTATTAAAAATAACATTCCGAAAAAGAAAATTAAAAAACAGGGTAAATTTTATAGTAAAGATTCAATTGAAAAACTTAGAATTATTGATCCAAAATGGAATTGTAAGAAAATTGATAGAATTGTAAGGGCATGTTATTTTCCACCTTATGAACAAGCTTATTATTTAAAATCTAAAGAAAAAAAATACCTATCTCCTGGAGATGTATTAAATACTAATTGATAAGGAGCGAATTAGTAAAACTTTCGCTTACATTCACTGGAAGATTTATCATATGTTTATTTACATTTAAAATTTGTTGTATTTCAGGAATTGCCTTAAATATACCAATAATTTCTTCGATTGAAAGTTGTTTTGTATTTTTAGATGTGAATGGAAAAATTTCTTTAGTTATAGTTCCTTCGGTAAAATATTTGTTAAAATTTTTAGATTGTTCATGAGGTATTCTTAAATAAGTATTTCTATCTTCTGACTTAGCAACTTCTTCTCTAGTTGCAAGTGTTTCATCCATTTTTTCACCTTCCCTTATTCCTATGTAATTTATATTCAACTCTTTGTTAAACATTAAACTACATGCTTTAGCTATATTTAAAATTGTAGCGGCTTTTGATTTTCTGATGAATAAATCACCATTTTTACCATGTGATAGAGCATATAAAACCAAATCTATTGCTTCTGATAGTGAAATTAAAAATCTTGTCATACTTGGATTTGTAATCGTTAATGGTTTATTGTCACTAAGTTGTTTTAAAAAAAGTGGAACAACAGAACCTCTTGAAAAGAGTACATTTCCATATCTAATTGCACAAATGATTGTTTTTGAGTTTTTTGACTTTTCTGTGGTTTTAGCAAACATAATTTTTTCCATTAACATTTTACTACACCCTAGAGTGTTAATTGGATAGGCAGCTTTATCTGTACTTAATAGCACAATTTTTTTTACATTATTTCTTATTGAAGCGTCTATTACATTTAATGCACCTAAAATGTTTGTTTTTACTGCTTCCATTGGATTAAATTCACAACTTGGTACTTGCTTTAAAGCAGCCGCATGAAAAATATAATCAACATCATTTATTGAAGAAAAAACATTTTCTCTGTCTCTTATGTCACATAAAATAAAATTTAATTTTTTATTATTAAATTGTTTTCTCAAATCATCTTGTTTTTTTTCATCTCTACTAAGTATTGAAATTTTTGAAATATTTTTGTTGAATAATATTTTTTCTAACATTGCTTTTCCAAATGACCCTGTACCACCTGTAATAAGTAAATGACAATTTTTTTTAAACATTTGAACCTCTTAAAGAACTAATTTTTTTTGAAAATAATTTAAAATGATTTTCATAAATCGGATTAATTTTTTTATTTTTTTTTTTTGCAAACGTATATAAATATTTAACTCGATTAAATACACTTCCTAAAAAATCCCAATCTTTCCTGTGTTTTTTTTCATCGTAATATTTATTAAAAAGATAAGAAGATTCGCCTAAATGTTTTCCCGAGGTATTATAAAACATTCCAGTTTCTTGGTTTGCACGTTGGGTCCATATATTTGTAATTTGGTTTAAATACCCAAATTTAGAATCTTGTGAAGATAAGTCTAAAAATAAATTATAGTCGATTGCTGTAAATTCTTCTCCAAATTCTCTATTTAAGTTTTCTAATGCTTTAAGATTAAAAGTGTTTTTGTAAATTTCGGTTTTTATTATAGATCTTCCGATATAACAGTCATGTAATAAAAGGTCATGAAACTCATCTTTTTCACCAATATAATTTTTTTTTTCCCATATAGGATTACTAAAAATATTGATTTTTTTTGTCTGATCATTCCCAACAGCATACTTACTATATGCTAGATCTAAATTATTTTTTAAAGAAAATTCAATGAGATTATTCATTTCTGGAAGCATCCAATCATCATCACTATGAATTATAGTTCGATTACACCCTACCTTTGACATACAAATGGCAGCTGTTTTTCCCCATCCAATATTTTTTTTATTTTCAAAGTACTTTATTCTTTTATCTTTTTTTTGTAGTTCATTACATAATTCATTACTTGTATCATCAGAACCATCAATTCCTATAATAACTTCATCTATGTTTTTTAGCATTAATACAGATCTTATTGACCTTTCAAGCCCTTTTTCTATGCCATTATATGTTGGTATTATTACACTTATCATTAAAAAAACCTTAAATGTATTGTTTCAATATTTATGCCAAAAAAAACTAATAATTGGCATAAATATTGAAGTATTTTGAGATTAGTAAACCAATTTAGAAAGTTTAAAAATGAATCTTGAAACCTTAGAAAATAACTTAAAAGAATTTATATCGAATCCGGACTCCACAAATCATCTTACAAAAGCAAGAGATCTAGCTGAAGAAATTTTGAATAAAAAAAAGGATAGTTCATATGCTAATTACGTCTTAGCATTAGATGATATTGAATTTTGTAATTATGATGATGCAATAGAAAAACTTAAGAAAATATTAGAAAATGACAAATCGTTTGAAGAAGCTTATTTGCAACTTTCTATGATTTACGAACATGAAAAAATGAAAGAAGAACGATTTTTAATCTTAGAAAAAGGTTATCAACATTGTCCAGAATGCTACATGATTGCATTTGATTATGCATGTATGTTAATGCATGATTATGCAGATGTGTATAAAGCTAAAGATATTTTATCAGACTGTGTACATAAATTACCACAAATGCCAAACAATTGGGCCCAATTAGGTATAGCCTATATTGCAACACAAGAACCTGAAATGGCTAAAGAATGTTTTATTACTTGTATGCATTTAGATAAAGAAAATGCTCTAGCTCACTTAGGCTTAGGTGTTTATTTCTTTGAAACATCTCAATTTAAAAAAGCAAAAGAATTTTATAAAAAAACATTAGAAAAAGAAGATAATTTTTTTGCTAATTTCAACTTATCTCTACTTGAATTGTTGCAAGGTAATTATACTAAAGGCCTTGAATTATACGAAAAACATAGAGATAAAGAAAAATTTTTAGAAAAATATGGTGGAGATGGATATCCAGAACTTACTAAAAAGAATCTTAAAGAAAAAAATCTTAAAATTGTAATACATCGCGAACAAGGCTATGGCGACGATTTTATGGCATCAAGATTCTTAAAATCATTTCTTGAGAAAAATTATAAAGTAAGTTTTGCTGCACACAAATCGACAATTAATTTTTTTAAATCTTGTCCAGAGCTGGATAGTGTAAATATTTCAGACAAATTTGATGATGTTGATGAAACTTCATTTGACTATCGAATATTTATGATGAGCTTACCCTATCTATTTTGGGAAAATAGCAAAAAAATTATTGATCCACTTATTGTTGATGTCGAAAGGCTTAAGAGTTTTAATGTAAATTTTAATAAGTTTTTAACTAAAAGGATTGATAAAAGTAAATTGAATATCGGAGTTTCATGGTCTGGGAACCCTCTACATAAAAGGCACCTAAATAGATCAATTCATATCGAAAAATTTTCAGAAATATTCAAAAATAATGATTGTAAATTTTTTGTATTACAAAAAGGTGTTTCAAATGAGGAACATAAATTTTTAAAAAAATTTTCAAATGTAGAAGTCCTTGATAATAAGCTTGAAGACTTTTCGCAAACAGCCTTGGTTTTAAGTTTAATGGATAAGGTGATTACAATAGATACGTCATTAGTTCATTTAGCTGGCACTCTTGGACAGAAAACATTATTACTACTTCCAAAAGTACCAGATTGGAGATGGGGTTTGAAAGATTCCAAAACCCCATGGTATAAGTCTGTAAAAATGGTTAGACAATCAAAATTCAATGATTGGTCACATATAAATAATGAAGTAAAAAAATTTTTAAGCTAAGCAGCAGCAGTTGAAAGCTTAGACCAACCTTCATTAATTTCTTTTACTACTTTATGAGCACTCTTGACTGCTGAATAATCTTCGTGTTCTTTGATTCTTTGAGCAGCATATTGAATGTGATTATAAAGATGAAGTAAATTTTTTGCAATGTTGCCACCCTTTTCTAAATCAAGAGTAGTTTTTAAAACAGTTGTAATTTTACCAACTCTTTCAACTAGTTCTGAGACGTTGTCTAGTTTACTTGGTTTATTTAAATGGTTAAGATCTTTTTCAAGCTGATTAAGAAGTTTTTCGATAATCTTAATCTGGTTAACCATTTTTTCAGTAAAAATTTCCATAACTATACCTTTATTCAAAGATTAATATTATACTAAATCTATAAACGTCTAATATAAAAAAATGTTTAGTTTATGGAAAAAATTCTTGTTGCTTTATCAACGTATAATAGAAAAAATATTACCAAGCTTTGTCTAGAGAATTTAACCCAATTATTGGATAAAAATTCTCAATTATTAATTTATGATGATGCATCAACAGAATATAATGAAAAATTTCTCAAAAAATATTCTCAAAATATTTTGAGATTCAGAGTTAGGGGAGGGATAGAAAGATCAAGAGCAAGATGCTTTAGAGATTTTTGTTATATATATAAGAACTTTGATTTGCTTTATATTACTGATAATGATGTTATTCATGATCCACAGTTTCTTAATCAACTTAGATATTTTTATAATATTTCTAAAAAACAAAAAAAAAAATTTCCAATCGGGCTGTTTAATAGTGTATTTCATAATAAATCAGAAAATATTATTGAACAAAATAAAGATTTTAGTTTGAGAAAAACATGTCCTGGAGTAAGCCAATGTTATGATAGAAATATGGTTGAAATAATGGTAAATTTTTTAAATCATAATCCATTTTTTGAAACTATATACGGATTTGATTATTATTGGCCAGCCCAATTAAAAGTTCCCTTCATCCAATCTAACACTTCTTTCTTAGAACACTTTGCACGAGATAGAAATGAGGCAGGTATACATTCCGGATTTTCAAAAACAAAGAATGATATCATGAAAGATTTTTCAAAAGATAGAGCAATTAATCCGACAAAGTTTTTAGAAGAAAAAAGAGAAAAAATTATTAATCTAATAATGGGATGGTAGATTTCTTTTAATCATCATCATTATTACCAAGAAGAGCTGTGAGCATATTTCCAGTTTCGTTTAGACCAGCAACAGCTGACTCCATATTAGCATACTGTTTTTGATATCTTTGTGTTAACTTTTCAATTCTATCCTCTAATCTGAGTCTTTTTTCTGCTAAATCCTTTATTCTAGATCTACCGCTCTCAACTTGGGTATCAATCACAGAATTGAATTTAGTAAATACTTCAACTGTTTCATGAGCAAGTGAAAGAAAACTTTTTCCATAATACACATTACCACTTGTTATTCCATTTGCTACATTCAATACTAAACCATTTGGATCACCTGAAGATACACTATATTTTGTACCATTTTTAGTAGCGTTTACTCCACCAATTGTGTGAGTGCTTCCATTAGTTGCAAAAGCATAAGTTCCTGGTTTAGTGTTAAGAAGCTCAAAACTAGATACTGAAATTCCATTAGTATCGGTTTTCAATTGATCAGAAAAAAAAGCATGTACCATTTCCGGATTAAAATCGAAAGATTCTTCCAAATCTGATTGATTTAGAGTCAAGGATCCATCTCTTTCGGTTTTAATACCCATTTGTGATAAAAAGTAAGGACCACCTTCATAACCGCCAATTGATTTCGTTGATAAACCTCGAAGTTGAGATTTAATTGACATCAACATTGAGTTGCCATTCAAAGCGCCAGCCTCATTATCTCCACCAAGAGCTGTATCTCCAGATGTAGTAAGTGAATCAATCAAGCTCATAACCTCGTTATATGTTAAAACATAATCATTCATTAATGCTTTTATCTTTGTTAAATCAACTTGGCTTGAAACTCTGATTGCAGAAGAATTTGTTGCTAATAAGTCAAGAGTAAAACCATCAAAAAGATCTTTAATCTCATTTGAAGATCTTGTCATGGAAATCCCGTCAACTGTGAACGCAGCGTTTATTCCTGAAACTCTTTGTGTCATATTTGAAGTTGTTGCATTGTAATTATACGACACACCACTGATAGTATTAGCAAGATCACTTGAAGCCGTTACCTTCATTTCATTACTTGCTCCTGACTCACTTTTTAACATAAGCATGTAATTTGTTCCGTCATAAATTATTGATGCTAATACATCTCTTTCTCCATCACTATCTGAATCTGTTGCAGCATTATTTATTAAATCTCTTAAATCCTTTAGAGTTGTACTTGAAGTAGTATTCACAGAAATCGTTGATTGAGAATTAGCAGTATGACTCTGACCACCACCGGAAGTAGGGTCTGCACTCCAAGTTCCAAAAGCTATTGAGATACTTCCTGCACCAACTGTTGAGGTTGTTGCACTATATGCAGGTCCGGTCAAGGTATGTGAGGATGCTAATGTTGTAACTGTCAATGAAGAATCTATGTCTGCACCAGCAGCGTCACCCGAAGCTGTTAAAGTTGCGGTTGCGGTATTTGAAGAGTTTCCAACAAACCCAGATGATTCTGAGGTTTGTATACTTTTAATGATACTATTAAATTGTTTAAGATTGGATTTAAGAGTTCCTAATGCTGAAATTTTAGCATTTGTTTTTTCTTCATCTTTTTCTAACTGTGAGGTTTCAGCTGCACTATCTGCGTCAACGAGTGCTTTAATCAATGCGGTTGTGTCTAGACCAGAACCTACGCCAATTTTGGAAAGAATTTCAGTTTCGGCCATATAATTATCCTTTGATTAAAAACGACTTATTTTAATAAAATTTATCCTTGGAATAAAACTAAAACATTTTGCATTGTTCTTGAAGCCTGGGCAATCATATTTAATGCAGATTGCTGCAGAATTTGAGATTTCGCTAATCTTGAAGATTCTGAAGCGAAATTTGCATCCATAATTCTAGCTTTTGAAGCTCTTTGGTTTTGAGAAACATTAGTTAAATTATCAACAACAACATTCATTCTACTCATAATGGCACCAAATTTTGCTCTTTCCATGTGAACTCTATCTAATGCTCTGTCAACTACCTTTAGTGCATCAACAGCACCTGCCATTGTTTTGATGTCAATAGTTGAAACTGAATTTAAACTTGAAGTTGCTGCAGACGACTCAAATAATCCTCCATCTGCATTACCAACAATTGAAAAAGTATGAGATGAATGGAAAGTAATTTCTCCACCTAATCTAAAACTATCATTAGTTTGGCTAGCATCCTGAACTTCAACTGATGTTCCAGTTGTATCTTGTTTAAAATTAAGTCCTGTTACTTCCATTAATGTATTTGCATCTGTAACACTTGCAAAATCTAAATCTTCTATGACAATATCTTCACCTTCATCTTGTACGAGGACGATTTGGTTACTATCAGCACTTAAAGTCGCTGTAATACCTGTTACTGAACTGAAAGAATTAAACTGGTCTCTAAGATCTGTTAGATCATTTCCTGTATACGCAGTTGTTAAAGTTACAGTTGCAGAAATTGACTGAGCTGTTGTGTTTTTTCCATAAACTTTCATGGTAACAACGTGATCACCAGCTGAATTTGTTTTCATTCTTAGTCTAGCCTGAGTAGAAGCCGTTGCAGAAACACCTGTTTTGTCAAAAGAATCATTGATTCTGTTAGTCAATGATTTTGCAGTTTCACCAGCCGTTGGTGTTAATTCATTTGATCCTAAAAGACCTGTAATAGTGAATGCATCGGAAGTTGTAACTTTACTAGTTGCTGCTGATTTACTCGCTGCAAGAAAAGCATTTTGTGCTAGGTTTGCTTGACCACTAGTTCCTTCAGTAGTAGCTTGATAGGCACCAATTGAAGTATTTCTCATATTAGCAATAGAAATTACTGCTTTTTCTCTTTCATGAGAACCAATTTGAAAACGTCTGTCTGCAAAAGTTCCGTCTAATACAGCAATTTCATTAAAAGTTGTATCTCTTGTTACACGGTCCATCTCATCAAGTAATTGATCAACTTCAGTTTGTAAATAAACTTTTTGCTCACCATTAATAATATCTGTTGCAGCTTGAATTGCTAATTCTCTTATTCTTTGTAATGCAGCAGAAGCTTCATCTAGCGCTCCTTCAGCAACCTGTGCCATTGATAAAACATCAGATGCATTTCTAATTGACATATCTAATGCACCAATAGTAGCAGACATTCTATCTGCAATAGCAGCACCAGCAGCATCATCACCTGCATGATTAATTCTTTTACCTGAAGAAATTCTTTCCATTGCGGAAAGCATTTCTCTTTCATTTTTTAGGAGACTTTTTAGCGCGCCTGTTGTCCCCATTGTTGTGTTAATTTTTGTCATAATTTCTCTTTGTATACATAAATTTTTACAAAGAGTAACTGCAAATCCAATGCCAAAAAAAAAGGGAAATGTGAGTTACTCACATTTCCCTTAAAACATACTATATGTAGTGTTTCCTTATTGTAGTACAGCCAATATAGCAGATTGAGCGTCGTTTGCCTGAGCTGCCATAGATAGTGCTGCCTGATTTAAAATACTATTTTTTGTTAAATCAGCAGTCTCTTTGGCAAAATCAGTATCCATAACACGTGCAGCAGCAGCAGCCATGTTAGCTGATGTGTTAGCAGCAACCGCTTGGAATGCTTTCAAAGAAACAAGATCCGCAGCTACGTTACCTAACGCCGCAGCAACTTCTTGCAAACCAACATCAGCTTGAGTTTCGAAGCCTGATGCGTCAGTATCATTAGTGGCGGTAATATCTTTGTTGGCACCAGCCGAATGTGCAGTACTTGCGTCGTTTACACCAATTGAAAAGTTGCCTGTTTCCAGAAGTTTACCATTAAATTTGGTATTTGCTAACAATGAATCAATTGTGTCTGTGATCACTATAATCTCAGCATCTGCTGCTGCAATCTGGTTAGCATCACCCAAAGCACTTGTTAATCCATCATCTTGAATACCAAGTTCTCTTCCTCTAGTTAGTAAGTTTGCAACTTCAAGTAGTAAAGATTCACTTTGCTGTAGCATTGAAATACCATCTTCGATATTTCTTACAGCTTGCGAAAAACTCTTACTTTTAGCTACAAGAACCGTTCCGACGGAATGACCAGCAGCATCACCACCATACATTGCCCTAACGCCGGTTGATAAACGAGCAATACTCTCATTCATTCCGTGTCTGGCTTTGTCAGCAGCAGCGGATGCTAGAGCTCCACCAACGGCTATATTTGAAACAGAAGGCATATTTATTCTCCTAAATTATGTTATTGTATAACGGTTAATATTGATTGTTGCGCATCATTAGCTTGAGCTACCATCGCCATCGCAGATTGGTTTAAGATTGCAGCTTTTGTCAATGCAGCAGTTTCAAGAGCGTAATCAGTATCCTGAATTCTTGCAGCAGCAGCATTTAAATTTGCAGCTGAGTTAGCAGCAACAGCTTGAGCACCCTTTAAGCCAGCCATACCGGCAGCAACATTACCAAGTGCTTTCGCAATGTGACCAATAACTGTGTCAGCAGAAGCATCAGCTCCGTTAGCACCAGTTATAGTATTTAGAACACCAATAGTTTGGTTTACACCTATGGTTAACGTACTACTAGCATCATTAATACCGATTTGAAATTTATGACTCGCACCAACAAGGAAGACTCCATTAAATTTCATATTTGTTTGGATCGCATCCATTGTATCACCAATCGCTGCAGCTTCATTATTCAAAGCTACTTGATCAAATGATGTCATAAGAGCGACATTATTGTACTGCGTTCCAAGTTCTCTCAATCTAGTTGCTAGTGCAGCCATTTCCAAGAGGACACTTTCAGCAGCTTGTAGGTAAGAAATACCGTCTTCAAGATTTCTTGAAGCAACAGCAAAACTTTTACCCTTGGCACCAATCATGTTTGCAATTGATTGACCAGCAGCGTCACCACCATACATGGATCTAATACCAGTTGACAATCTTGCAATTGATTCGTTCATTTGATGACGAGCCTTAGAGGCAGCGGCACCAGCCATTGCAGCACCAACGGCTAAATTCGAGACTGAAGGCATATTAGTTTCTCCTTAAAAGTTATCATTAACTATTTCCATTTACAGTTTTTTCCAAAAACCATGTTAAGTTAAACGACAAACAAAAAATTTGTTTAGTACATCTTGAAGATTTTTAAACTTTTGTGCTATAACGAGGATTCAATGTTTTATTTTAACAAAATAGCAAGAGTTTAATGAGCGAAAAACTTTATTGTCCTCACTTTTTGTATGATTTAGCTGTTGGATGTGTTATGTACGATTTTTTAACCAAGCAATATTCCTTGGAAATGGTTGGGAAGAAATATGCTGAGGGTCTTTCAGAGGAATATATTGAAATACCAACTGAGGAGTTAACAAAGCCTGCTGAGGAATCTATTCGATTTATGGCGGAATTAAAAGGAGCTCAGTTTGAAGCACATGAACGAGTTAATCATTTTATATATTATATTCTTAAACATGATGGTATAAAAGGACCAAGAAAGCTTAAAGGTCTGTTTGGAAGTGCTTTTGACGGTACAAAAGAAAAAAAGTTTAGTGAAGATAAGTTTTTTAAGGAATTTAAAGCTTATTGCTTTGCTCTAAGAGCAGGTTCAATTCCAAAAGCACCCTCTGGATGGAGCTTAAAAAATGAAAAAGGTCTTGAATTTTTTGAACCTCTCATAAAAAAAGATTTTGGAATTGAGGATCTTCTTTAACCAATATGATCAAAAAGATTTAACTGAGAAATTCTTACAAATGCTTTTTGGGTTGCTTCTTGACTTGTTAATTGTGATTGTAGTTGTGTAACGAGTTCAGCTAAATCTGCATCTGCTAATTCACTTATATCTTTGTTAATTAACTGTTGACGTTCCCTCATAATATCAGTTTGTCTTTGTGCTGAATTTAATCTAGCTCCTACTTTTGCTCTTTGATTAGCTAAATGATTTTGAATAGTAACCATTTCGTCTAGTCGACTTGCAATTGTTTGATCAAAGTCATAAAGGGTTTGAGAGTTTCCAAGACTGTTACCAGATGCATCTACTGGTTGAAAAGTAAAAAAAGACGTTGGTTGTTCTTGTGCTTTTGTAATACCAGGAATTTTAACATTACTCATTGTTATGTCTTGACTAAATGTATTAGTAAGTTTGAGAGTTGTATTTGAATCCTCAAGTGTTGCTGTAATATCTAGATCAGCAGCGTTAATTGCTGTACGTAAATCCGATAAATCGGCACCAGTTATATCAATTGAGAAGTCTGCAGATTTGCTTCCAGAAGTAATTGTGAAACTATATGTTCCAGGATCTTCATTTGTAAGATTTATTTTTGCTATACCTGGCGCTTTTGCTGCTTCAACTCCAGAGGAGGCCGTTCGAATAGATCTACTTATGTTATCAACTGCTTCAAATAAATCTGTTGAAACACCGTCACTTGTAACAATATCTCTAAAAACAGTACCACCATCAATAGTTGATTCTAACATTCTACTTTCTGAAACTGCTAAACTAATTACACCTCTATCTCCTTCATAGGTTACAGTGCCTGTAGAATCCATTACAAATGGTGTTGTTTTAGTTTTAAATCCAGAAAATAAATGTGCTCCAGTACTATCTGTCGTATTTGCAAGAGAAAGTAATTCCTTTTTTAATTCATCAAACTCTAATGCAATAGACTCTCTATCACTTGGTGCAAGAACGTCATTTGCTGCCTGAATAGCTAATTCGTTACACCTAATAAATACATTTTTTGCTGCTTCCAGAGTATCATCCATCATCTGAAGTCTACTCAAAGAAAGTTCTGCATTATTAATATATTGCCCTACCTTACTGTTTATATCTTTTAACCCAGATAATTCAACAGCACCAACGGGGTCATCTGATGCAAAAACTATATTTTTTCCAGATGCAATTTTAGATTGAACAGATTGAATATTCTCCATTTGTTTTGAGAGAAGATTCAATTGCTGTTCATTAAATAATTTACTACTTATTTTCATAACATTAACTAAATCTTAACTGCAAAGATTATGCCGTAATGCATTTTTTCATGATCTTATGACTTGAATTAGAGAATCAAATAATTCTCTTGCTGTTTGAATGATTCTCGCATTTGCTGAGTAAGATTGTTGAAATTGAATTAGAGCTGCTGCTTCTTCATCCATTTCAACTCCAGATCTTTCATCTTCAAGAGCTTTTGCCTCATCTCTACTAGCTTCATTATTACTGGCATTCATTTCAGCAGACCTTACTGTTGATCCAATTTCTGTTAAGGTGGTGTTAAAAATATCTTGAAAACTTCCTGAATTAAGTCCATTTACATCTGATTCTTGCAGAGCTATCATCTGTAAAATATTCCTATTATCACCAACACCTTCATTGTTATTTTGAATATGAAAGATATCTTCGACCTTTGTTTCTCCTGTAATTTCAAAGGATCTATCGATTGCACTAAATTTCCCATCAGTAGGAATAAGACGTGTTGCAATTGAATGTAAGGTATCTGCCTCAAATATTTCAACCTGACTTGAATTAGTTGAGTCTATTACAAATCTGAATTCAGAGTTATCAATGACAGGTATTTTCTCACCATAACTCGCAGCTATTTTGTTAGCACCTGAACCAGTTGATAAAATAATTAGATCTTCAGGAGGTAAATTATTTATTGTCAAATTATTACCTACCAACGAACTCATATTATTAGCTGATACACTTATTGCCTTACTATTAGTTTGATCGGTAGAAATTGATGTAATTTTTATCTCATCATTTAAAACATTGACTCTGGTTAGGTTTGTTTTAAAACCAAAATTTTCTGCAGCTGTTCCATCACTTGCAGTGATTGTATCAACAATTAGACTATTTTTATCTGCCTCTTTTATAATGGAAATTTGAGCATTAGTATCACTGACTTGATTTATTTCTGCGGATATACCAATAGTTGTTGCAGGTGCCGATAAATTGTCACTAATGTAAGCCTGAGCATAAACGGTAGCGAATGTGTCAGATGCATGTCCATTACCACCTCCAAAACTTAATAGGGTAGGGGTATCAGCTGTTGCATTTTCAAAAGTTGATGCTAGGCTAAATGTATTAGCATCTACAACTTTTGCAAAATAAGAAGTTCCACCTGATAGACCGGACATTGCAGTTCCAGCTGCTGTATAAAGAATTTTATCTCCAGTTTTAAATCCATGACCTGCTGATGTAAGTGTAGTTGAAGAACCGCCGACTGTTGATGTATTTATCGTTTTAGAATTAGCTCTAACAAATACTCCAATTGGGTTTGCATACTCATTAAGTTGAAGATGAAAATGGGTGGAATCACTAGCTGCAGGAGTTGTGATTGAAGAACCAGTTATTGTTGTTTCAATGTTGGAATCAAGCATTCCAAAAGCTGTGGCATTAGTATCATTTACACTATCAGTTGCAAATGAAAATTGTGATGCTGAAATTGTTTTACCTGCTGAAAGATAAAGTCTTTTTCCTGGGTCAAAAGTGTCCAATGCGTTACCTCCTGTCTGCCCAGCAATAGTAATAGTAGAAGGAGAAGCATTTGTTGCTAATGCTAATGTTTGAGCTAATTTAAAGTTGTGATCATCAGTTTTAACTACAAAATATGTCTCTCCATCCGTAAGACCAGTAATTGGACTTGCAAACGTATCTTCAACACTTCCTCCAGAACCCCCTGTAATTGTTATAGCTGTTCCTCCTGACGCATTTGAGCTCGTGGTAGCTAATTTAAATGTATCTGCGTCGACTCTAATTGCAAAGTAAGTAGTTCCATCTGTTAGGCCATTTATAGGAAGATTACCACCAGATTTATAGACAATAGGATCTCCAGTTGTAAACCCATGACTTTCAGCTGTAATACTTACAGTTGAAGTAAAATTTGTTGTATCCACTTTTACTTTTTCAGCAGCATTATAAGTAATTGCATCACCAGTTTCTAATCCGTGCTCAGTGCTAGTTATTGTTGAGGTACTATTAAACCCAGTAGTGTTTATTGTTATTTCATTAGGATCTTCAAAATATGCATCAACCATATCTGTTTCTCCCCCAGATATTCTTGCCTCACCATTTTTCATAGTTATAGTATATGTTAAACCGTCATGATTAATTTGAAAACTCGAATCGTCAGCTGGTAAACTACTAATAGAATTCCCTCTAATTTCTACTGAAGGGCTTGAAGATCTTAACCCATCAGCGAGTGATTTAGCTACCGAGTCAGCAGAGACACTTTCAAGTTTAGATGCATCAAATGAAGTTGTAAATTGTGTTCCTGTTCCAGTTTGAGGAAGTGTTAACCCATAAGATAAAACTGAACTTGATGCATCAATTCCACTTGGATGAGAACCGGATATATCACCTTCTAGAGTGACAGGTTTTATAGTTTTTGTTTCACCAGTTGTTGAAGAAGTAATTTTAAAAAAACCATCTTTAAAAGCATTTGCTGAACTTGAGATATTTGTTGAGCCACCATCGTTTGATGTTGTAATTGTTCCAGATGATTCAATTTGTAATTCTCCACCAAATCGAGCAGCTTTATTTGTTGATCCCATATTTGTTAATGTTGCTGCTGATGAAAAGTCTGATTTTAGGAGCGATAATGTCAAATTAGCCGGTGCCGTAAATGAAGTCAATTCTATATCATCACCCTCTGTATTTTCCATAATTACATGATTTTTATCATTAGAAAGATATGCTGTTACTCCAGTCCTACCAGAAAAGTTATTTATAGCGGTTGCTAAGTTAGTTAAATCATCTGAAAGCACTGAAGCGTTTATTGATACAGAACTATTTGTTCCAGCTTTACTTTTTAAAGAAAAAGAAATTGTACCATTTGAACTTGGTGCAGGAATTTTTACTCTCGTCAGTGCAGTAGCTTCAACACCTAAATTATTTGCTTGGGTATTAATAAGTCCTGCTACATAGCCCGCTGATGATTCAACTGGCACACTTATATTAACCGAACTTGAACTACTTCCAGATGTAACTTTTAATGTATAAGCTGATGTTACGTTGCTAGCTGGCAATGTGCTGGCATGCTGTTGAGCACTAAAACTATTACTACCATTTGCCATCAAACTAACTGTATGATTACCTGCTGTTGTTGAGCGATCTATTTCAATTCCTCGATATTGTTCTGAACCTGTACCATTTAGATAGTCCGCTCTATACTCAGCTGAAATATTAAAACCATTTTCTTTTGTAAGGTATTTAGCAATTTCTGATGTAGAAAGAGTTGTTCCAGATAAATGTCTTCCCTCTCTTGTAAATATTTGAATATCACTTGCAGCAGTAACTGTAGGATTATTAATTACTCCATTAAGAGTAGTTCCTGTAGATAGTGTTGCTGAATTGAAAGTTAGATTATTACTTGCAATTGTTAAAGATGAATCACCGCCAGATGCAAATAATCCTTTCGTTCTAAAATTATGCGAGCTTCCATTCACATCCAAACCATTATTAAGGGTCTGGGCTACTTCTTGAATTGAAGATAGTCCAGTAAGATCAACTGAAACCGTACTTGAATCAGATAGGGTCAATGTCATATTTGTCAAACTACTTATATCTGAAGAAGACAAACCAAATTTTGCAGTTGGTTGGGCTTTGTACGAACTTAAATTTACACTACTCGTTCCTTCCTGAATAATTGCAACACCTCCATCAGAAGAAAATTGAGTTGAAGTAACTGGGTGAAGACTGTTAGAAAAGACACTTTCAATATTTTCTAAAGTTGTATCATCTACTGAAGCTATTAAAGGTATTTCTTGAAGTTTTGCACTGCCCAAATTTTGTGTATCAGAGCTAATTAGTATTTTGGCAGCAGCAGCAATATCTTGAGGTCTAGTAAAAAGATATTGAATTCCTTTTGATTCATTTACTGGTTTTAAATTGAATTCGTCTCCATCCATTGCAGAGCCAAATATTGAAACTTTAAATCCAGGACCTTCAATTTGAGAGGTATTAGAAATAATTGGTGAATCTAATGATGAAGAATTTAATGTCCATGAATTATTTGAACTATTATATTGTAGACTATAATTATCTCTTTTAAGTATTTCTGGATCATCAACAATTATTTCAGCTCCAACTGTTGTTCTATTTGTGGGGTTTGCAATGGCTTCAAGACTTGTTACCGAAAACATTTTTTTGCCAATATTACCTTCAAGATTAAGTCCATTTTGATTAATTTGATTGAAATTCTTAGCAACAATTATTGCTAAGTTATCAATTTCATTTTGAGTATCGCCGACAAGCGCATAAGCATCTGCTAAACCACTAATTATTCCACCTTGTATTTGATTTGTTGCAACTTTTCCTAGACCAACAACGGGTTGTAATCTTTCACCCTGTTCTAAAACATCAATTTTACTAATCTTATCTTTTTCGAGAACTATTGGTCCAGATCCTGTATTACCCAATCTTATTAGAGCATCACCTCTTGATCCGTAATTTACAGTTATTTGAGATATTTCAGATAATTGATCAATTAACAGGTCTCTTTGATCAAGTTTTGCATTTGAAGTTTGAGAGGTTAATCCAGAAGTTAATAAATCTTCATTTATACTTGATAGTTGTGTTAACAATAAATTTACTGAAGTTACTGCATTATTTGCTTGGCTTTTCAGTCTACCTTTCAAGTTATCTATTCTATCAGAATAAAGATTGAATTGACCAGCCATATCTTTACCTTGTTCATTTGCTACTATCCTTGGAGCTTGATCATCTGGTGCAGCAGCTACTTCCTGTAAAGCATTAAAAAAATTTGATATTGAAGAACTTAAATTTGAATCGCCTGGTAACAAAAGATTTTCCAGATCTCTTACTTCCTGTAAAAAAGTATCAGACTTTTGAAATAATGCGCTTGCTTGTCTTGATTTATCGAGTAAAAATTCGTCAAACGAACGTCTGATTTGTTCAACTCTTACACCTAAACCTGTTTGATCAGATATTTCAGTTACGCCACCACCCGCACCAGAAACTTCTGCTAATGAGGCATCTCTTTTTTTATACCCTTTGGTGTTTACATTTGCTATATTTTGTCCAGTAACAGCAAGTGACTGCCTGTAAGCTTGTAATCCACTTTTTCCGATGTCAAATAAACTTGGCATTAATCTTCCGTTCCTTTTACATGATTGCTAAATTGTCTAACAAGTGATTCAGCAATTCCAAAATTATGATTTTTAGCAAGTGATTTTGAATACTCCTGATCTAAAAGAGTTTGGTAAGTATCCTGAGCATCATTGTGAAATATTGATTCAGCAAGCTTTGCATTCCTTGCACTTTTTAACATTTGATGGACAAACAAAGATTCAAACTCTTGAGCAACTTGCTCAAGATTCTGTGTTCCTTCTAATTTCTTGTTACTATCACCAAGTTCTATCTGTAATTTAAATTTTTCAAGATGATTTACACTGTCCATTTTGGTTACCTTAAATAATAATTAATTCAGCCCTTAACGAACCCGCCTCTCTTAGTGCTTCGAGTATAGCAACCATATCCGTTGCTGTAGTTCCAGTTTCATTTAATGCATCCACAAGTGTTTGTAATTCAATACCTGGGTCAAAGACAAAGGCTCTAGCAGGTTGTTGATCAACTTCTATTTCTGTATCTGCTGCAGTAGCTGCAGCAGTACCAGCTACTGTAGCTGATGTACCTACAACTGTTCCAGTTCCTTCTGAAAGCAGTTTTGTATCTTCCTTTATTTTTACTGAAAGAGAACCATGAGCAACTGCTGCTGGAGAAATTCTCACATCTCCACCTATTACCACTGTGCCTGTTCTAGAATTTACAACAACTTTTGCTTTAGGACGAACTGGTTCAAAAGCAATATTTTCTAACAAACCAATAAAAGAAACTTTTTGAGATGGATCAGATGGTGTTCTTACTTTAATTGAAGTTGAATCTAAAGGTGTAGCAACTTCAGGTCCAAACGTTTCATTAATTGTTTCAGCAACTTTATTTGCTTGTGAAAAATCAGATTGATGAAGATTAAGAATAACATTACCTTTTTCAAGAAAATTTGATTCAACCAATTTTTCAACCGTTGCTCCTCCAGGAATTCTTCCTACTGTTGGTGTACCTTGAATTGTACTTGAACCGTCTGCTCCTTCAACTCCTAATCCGCCCACTACCAAATTTCCTTGAGCAATTGCATAAACATCTCCATCAGCACCCTTTAAAGCTGTCATTAATAAGGTTCCACCCTTTAATGATTTTGCCTTTCCTATAGTTGAAACTGTGACATCTATTGTTTGCCCAGGTTTTGAAAATGGGGGTAAAGTAGCTGTAACCATAACTGTCGCAGAATTACTGCCGTCTATATCAGCAGTATTTGCAATTACCCCAAACTGAGAAATCATTGCTGCGATACTTTGTTTTGTTAAGTTGACACTTCCATCACCTGTTTTAGCCAGCCCTATTACCAATCCATAACCTACAAGTTGATTTGTTCTTATTCCAGCTATTGTGACTAAATCCTTAATTCTGTCAGCAGACAACTCTTTAGCTGAAAAAACTAGTAATACAAGGTATATAAAAATTTTAAGTTTATTTTTCATTTTAAAATGGCGAAATATAAGCAAAATATCTTCCCAACCAACCCCTAGTTACACTATCATTCATATCTCCAGTTCCTGTGTAGGATATTTGGGCATCTGCAACTTTTGTTGAAGATACAGTGTTTGACGATGAAATGTCTTCAGGTCTAATAACTCCAGCAACTCTAATAAACTCTGTCCCACTGTTATAAGATAGTTTTCTTTCACCTTTAACTTCTAAATTACCATTAGGAAACACTCTCACCACAGTTACTGATATTGTTCCAGTTAAAGTATTTGCTTGTGCAGCTGTGCCACTTCCAGTAAAACTTTGCGTTGTTCCTGCCTGTAGTCTATCTTCTTTGACACCCCCAGGGAATAAAAATTTACCAATTAGTGAACTTGGGCCAAAAAGAGCTTCAGGAAGATCAAAAACATAAGAGTCGCTCTTAGAAAGTGTTTCAGATCCTGAATTTGCAGCTGACATAGATTCTTCTAATGTTATAGTGATTATGTCGCCAACATTATTTGCTCTTCTGTCTGAAGCAAACAATCCGCCACCACCGTCATATACAGTACCATCTTTCGATTCCTTTCTTTCAATATTAGTATATTCAGGCTGAATACTTTTGAAATTTTCACCTATCTTATGTTCCATATATGTTGAACAACTGAATAAGAAGAATAATGATAAAGAAAAAATATATTTCATTTACCTAACTCCTAGAGATTATTACTTACAAATCTAAGCATTTCATCTACTGATGTAATTGCTTTTGAATTTACTTCATATGCTCTTTGTGTTTCGATCATATCTACAAGTTCTTGAATAACATTTACATTTGAACTCTCAAGTGAACCCTGAATAAGTTTTCCAAATCCAGCATTGAATGGGTTTTCTAATACTGGTGGACCGCTTGCTGTAGTTTCAATATAAAAGTTTTCACCAATAGGTTGAAGACCAGTTCTATTTTGAAAATCAGCTAATTGGAGCTGTCCGACTTCCTGTGCATCAACCTGTTCAGGAATTTGAACGGATACAATTCCATCGGATGAAACATTTATTTTTGTTGCTTCAGCTGGAATCACTATTTCTGGCTGGAGTATAAATCCACTATTTGTAGTCAATGTACCTTCATTATTTCTTGCGAATGCTCCGTTTCGAGTATAAACAATTTGTCCGTCAGGCAAAAGCACTTGGAAAAAACCACCTCCATCTATTGCAAGATCTAAAGCATTATCTGTTGAGACGATGCTACCCTGTGAATGCAACTTGTTTGAGTTCACAATATTTACGCCAGTACCAACAGAAAAACCAGATGTAAGTTCAGTGTCAACAGATGTTTGGGCACCACTGCTTCGGATAACCTGATAAAGAAGTGATTCAAAATTTGCTCTATCTCTTTTGAAGCCATTAGTATTTACATTGGCTAAGTTATTGGAAATAATTTGCATCCTGACTTGTTGTGCATTTAACCCAGTTTTTGCTACGTGCATTGCGTTTGTACTCATTTATAGACCTTTTTTTAATTGTTTTTACAGTCAATCAGTGCAAACATTGTGCCACCATTTCTTTACATTTATTAAAAATCAATGTTAAAAATCCATAACTTGTATTGTTATTAATCAAAGACTAGACTGTTAAAGTGAAACTCTCATTCATTTTCTTTATTTTCTTTAGTTTAATAATAAGTTTAAATTTTCCTTCAGTTTTTTTATCCTTAAAGAATTCTATTCCTTTTTTGTTAGGACTTGTAATGTTAGGCATGGGTATGACAATAGATTTTTCAGATTTAAAAAAAATTATATTTCGTCCCAAAGCAATAATTTTAGGGGTCTTTTTGCAATTTTCTATAATGCCATTATTAGCATTTATTCTTGCAGGTTTGTTTAATTTACAAGAGCAATTTATTTTAGGATTTATTATTTTAGGAAGTTGTCCTGGTGGTACAGCTTCAAATATTATTGCTTATTTAATGGATGCTGATGTAGCTTTATCTGTATCTTTGACAATATTATCTACAATTCTTGCATGTGTGCTAACTCCATTAATGATTTATTTTTATGGCAAAACTTATGTTGATGTTGACGTACAAGGTCTTATCAAAAGTACATTTTGGATAGTTATTTTTCCAATCATTGATGGAATAATTTTAAGAAAAATTTTAAAGAAAAAAATTAATAAAATATTAAAAATTTTACCTCGTATGGCTGAATTAATAGTAGCAACAATTATCGGAATTATTGTTTCTTTAAATATTGAAAATTTAAGACTAGTAGATTTTAATTTCTTATTAGTAATTATACTTCACAATTTAATTGGGTTTATTATTGCTTTTTTAATTGCTAGGAAAATTTCTTTAAACTTAAAACAACAAAAAACTGTTGCAATTGAAGTTGCTATGCAAAATTCAGGTTTAGGTGTTACATTATCAATGTTACATTTTAATAAATTAGTAGCTTTGCCCTCTGCTATATTTAGTCTGTGGCATAATATTTCAGCAATAATTTTAATTAATTTTTGGGGTGACAACAAAAAGTAATTTAGGGTAATCTAAAATTTTAAAGGAGTGAAAATGGAAATAAGTGCAAAAAATCAAATTAGAGGAAAAGTAAAAACTGTTATTCATGGACAAAGTTATTCACAAATTGCTATCGAGCAAACGGATGCCGACGGTATGGAGACTGGAAGTTTTATTCATGCTGCTATTCCCGTTGATATTGCAAAAAAAATGAAATTAGAAAATAATACCAAAGTTATAGCAATTTTTCCTGCAGCAACTGTTATTATTGCAAAAGAAAATTAAAATATAATTAATTTTATTTAAAAAACTGATAGTTCGTATTTTTGTCAGACTTTAGTGAAATATTAACAAATTCCATAAGACTTATTTTTAGTTTTAATACTGAACTATCTGATATAGTATTCCTTTCCCTTAAGGTTTCATTATCAGCATTACTAATTTCATGTTTGATTGGATTACCAATAGCAGCATATTCTAGTGTAAAGGCTTTTTTTGGGAAAAAATTTTTTATCTTATTAGTAAATTCTTTAATGGGATTGCCACCAGTTTTTGTTGGGTTAGTTCTTTACATTGTTTTCTCAAAATCCGGACCGCTAGGTTTTTTTGAAATACTGTATACTCCAACTGTTATGGTTTTAGCTCAAATAATTTTAATTCTCCCAATCATAATTTCCATAAGTTTTGAAACACTTGAGTCAATTTATTTTGAATATGAAGAAATGTTAAAATCACTTCGAGTTAGCTTTAGAGACTCAATTTTAATAATCTTGTGGGATGCAAGATATTGTTTACTTACAACTGTTTTAGCAGGTTTGGGCAGAGCTATGTCAGAAGTTGGTGCAATAATAATTGTTGGGGGTAATATAGCATATTATACTCGAGTAATGACAACTACAATTGCCTTAGAAACTTCAAAAGGCAACCTTGAATTAGCATTAGCTTTGGGTACTATATTAATTTTAATTTCAATTTCACTTAACTTTATTGTTTTTATGGTAAAACATTTTACAAAAAATCTTTCATATGATTGATGATATATACAAGCCTTTTGACAATCAAAATAGTAATCCAGTTGAAATTACAGCGAATAATATTTCATTTAGATATGGCAAAAAGGTAATAATTGACAGATTAAGCTTTAAGACAACAGAAAATAAAATTTCTTTTTTAATGGGTCCAAATGGTGCTGGAAAAACTTTATGTCTTAAAATTTTATCAGGAATACTAAAACCAGATAAAGGAAAAGTTATATTTAATAAAAGAGTTAGAATTGGTTATGTTCCACAAAAAGTTATTTTTTTAAGAAGAAGTATTTATGAAAATTTGGCATTCACAATGAAAGTATTTAAATTTCAGAAAAATGAAATAAAAAAAAGAATTTCAAACATTATCAAATTAACTGACTTTGAAAATAAGTTGAGTATGTCAGCAAGAAAACTATCCATTGGGAAACAACAGCTTTTAGCAATAATACGATCTTTGGTAATAAAACCAAATCTACTTCTTCTAGATGAACCATGCAGTAATTTAGATCCTCATTATACCTCTATAATTGAGGCAATAATAAAAAAAGCAAGCAGACAAGGGGTAAAGGTATTGTTTGTTACCCATGATTTACTTCAAACAAAGCGACTTGCCGATGAAATTATTTTCTTAAACAAAGGGAGGGTAGCCGATCATTCAGAGAAGGGGATTTTTTTTAAGAACTCAAAGTCTAAATCTGTGAGAAACTATATAAGTGGAAAGTTACTTAAGTAATGACTAAGTATAACTACATTATGAAAAAAATTATTTTTCTTAAATTCTGCTTTTTTTTCTTTTCTCTTACTGCTCAGGAATTTATTACGATTCAATCTACTACATCTATAAGAGACTCAGGATTTTATAATTATATTCAGGATAAATATCAAGAAGAAAGCTCTACAAAATTAAAGCTTGTTGCAGTAGGTACTGGTCAAGCAATTGAAAACGCGAAAAAATGTGATGCAGATTTATTGTTTGTTCATCATGAACAATCTGAAATGAAATTTGTTAAAAATGGTTATGGACTTTATAGAAAGGTTATAATGCATAATGATTTCATTCTTGTGGGGCCCAAAAATGATCCAGCTGGAATAAAAATAAAAAAAAATATCAAAGAAGCTTTAAAAATTATTTATAATTCAAAACACCCATTTGTATCGAGAGGAGATAAAAGCGGAACACATTTGAAAGAACAAGAACTTTGGGCATTAGTTGGAATAAAAATCGAAAAAAAAAAATCTGATTGGTATTTTGAATCAGGTTCTGGAATGGGATCTTCCTTAAATTTTGCAGTGAATATAGGGGCATATATACTTTCAGACAGATCAACTTGGATTTCATTTGGTAATAAAAAGAACCATACGATAATTGTAGAGAATGAGCCCTTGCTTGTAAATAATTATGGAATTATTCCAATCAATCCAAAAAATTGTCCAACTACAAAATCTTCAGAGGCAGAAAAATTTATATATTGGTTAAAGTCTAAAGAAGGTAGAAGTTTAATTAATAATTTCAGAGTAAATGGTCAACAGGTATTTTTTTCTTCTCAGGGTGTAAACTAAATGATCAATAATTTGTTATTAAATTTATTAATTTTTATTTTTTTTATTTCTCATATTTCTAGTTGACATTCTATACAGGAAAGCAAGGAATAAAATACTTACTACATAAAAAATTATGAATCCAAGTGGATTATTTAACATAGACTCATGTATCTGTTGTTCAGCACACATAAACTCGCTAAATGTTTTTTCATTAGATTCGTCACAATATTTAGAAATTGAAGATTTGTTTTCAGCTTGATCTTGCGCTTTTACATTTTTTACATAAGTAAAAAAATGAAAAGTCAAAAAAAACAGAATTTTATACTTCAATCTTTCCATGAATCTTTTCTTTAACACCAAGTTCACTACTGTTTAATTCTACAGAAATTTCAAATGACTTTGGTGAACTGAACTTTTTTTCTGCAAATTGCTTTCTTATTTCTGTTTCAACAATTCTTTGAGAGTTTATTCCAACCTGTTTAAGAAATCTTCTTAAAGAAAGATTTAACTTTTCTTCATCCATGTAATATTAATACCATACTATTCTTTAAAAAAAAACTAAATGGTTTATAAATATAGGCAATTTAATACCAAGTTCGTCATTTATATTACATGGTTCACAATTATGAGATTGTACTGAAACTGGAATGGCTTCATTAGTATTTAATTTAAGATAATAGATAAAGTTTGTTCCTCTAAATTTCCTATCACAAATTTTAAGCTTGAGCTTACTTGTGTTATCATGAGTTATATCTTCAGGTTGAATGAGCAGTTTTACTGTTGAATTTATTTTAGGAGCGGTTATAAAATTACCTTTAATTTTACCAAGTTTTTCATGAAAGACGGTTTCTTTATCTAATACCTTAACTTTGATGAGAGAACCTCTACTAATAAACTGCATTACCTCTTTTGAATTGGGGTAATGATGGATGTTATATGGTGTGTCAAATTGAACTATTGAGTTTTTAATTAAAACACCGCATTTATCACTCATGTAAAAAGCTTCATTTATATCATGAGTTACAATTATAGTTGGTATATTGTTATCTTTAAGCACATTTTTCAAGCTTGTTTGAAGTTCCTCTCTCTGATCTTGATCAATATTTGAAAAAGGTTCATCCAGTAATAGTAGATCAGGATTAGAAATTAATGCCCTCAAAATTTGTGCTCGTTGTATTTCTCCTGAGCTTATTTCATGAGGATATTTGGAAACTATTTCAGAGAGATTAAAAAGCTTGATTAATTTATTTTTAGTTAATTTAAGAGGTTTTTTTTTTCTTGAAAAACCAATATCTATATTTTCTAATACAGTTTTATTTGGAAATAAACAGTTTTCTTGGAATGAAAGAGCCATATTTCTTTTTTCTGGTTCAATACTGTTTTTTTTTGTTGAATATAAACTTCCATTCATAACTATTTCACCACTACTAATTTTTTCAAGACCTGCAATACACCTAATTAATGTTGTTTTTCCGACACCTGAAGGACCTAAAAAAGAAATAATTTCGCCTTTATTTCTTATAGAAAAAGATAATTTATCAAGTATCACAAAGCTATTTATTTCACATGACAAATCTTTAACAATTAAAAAATCATTCATACTAGGATTGTACTAAAAAAATTTATTTATCTGAATCAGAAAATTTAAAAGTAAAAATAATAAAAATTGTAGCCCAAACTATTATAGATAATGAAGGTACTGCAGTAGCTTCTAATAAGTCTTGTGATGCAAAAGAATACGCCTTAGTAGCAAAAGTTTCAAAATTAAACGGTCTCATTACTAACGTAATTGGAAGTTCCTTAATAATTTCAATTACAAGTAATATTGAAATAATAAGTGTGGGTTTTTTAAAGTAAGGTAAATGAATAAGTCGAAAAGTTTTAAATTTTGAAAAACCCAACAAATAAGAACTTTCGTCAACTTTCTTGTCTATTTTTAAATAATTTGATTGAATTCCAAGAAAAGAAACTGAATAAAATCTCAGAAAATACCCCAAAACTAATCCTGTAATAGAACCTATAAAAGCATTTCTGAGGTTTACGTTAAAATAATCACTAGTAAATGATAAAAAACTCATTAGTGCTATTGAAATTATTAAACCTGGCACTGCATACCCAATTATAGAAAGACTTGATACTGAATTTAAAAAATTGGAGTTCAGAATTCTTAATGCATAATTAACAAAAAATGATACTAAAATTATTAATGTTAATGAGAGAAAGATTAGTTTAAGAAGATTTAAATTAAGCTCAAAAAAATTATAAATAAGAAAATACTCAGGGAATTTAAAAGACCAATACAGCATCTGTAGAAATGGAAAAATGAAACTTAAAAAAAATAATAAAAAACAAAAACTAAATGCAAAAAAAGATGCCCACCCATGAAGATTAATATTTTTTTTTAAATTTTTATTGCTAAGCTTTCTATCATAATAAGTAGATTTTTTTCTTGAAAACTTTTCAGTGGTAAAAAAAATCAAAATTATAATTAATAAGAATGCTGATAATAAATTTGCTGTAGTTGTATCATCAAATCCCATCCATGAGTCATAAATAGCTGTCGTAAACGTTGGTATGTTAAAAAAATATACTGTCCCAAAATCTGACAAAGTTTCCATTGCAACAAGTGACAAGCCCGTTATGATAGCTGGTCTTGAAAGTGGAATTAAGACCTTGAGAAAGAAACTTCCTGTTGATAAACCAAATATTCTGCTTGTTTCTATTATCTCAGATGATTGGTTAGTAAAAGTTGATCTAGAAAAAATATAAACATATACATATAGAGAAAAGGATAATGAAATTATTGCTCCAACCATGCCATTAAATTTTGGAATATATGTATTAACTGATTCACTGTTGTGGAAAAAAGAAACAATTGAATATGCCGTTCCGAAATTTTCAAAAAAAGCAGTAAATGCATAACCATAAATATATGAAGGAACTGCAAAGGACAAAATTAAGGCCCATTTAAAAAATCTACAACCAGGAAATTCATAAAAACTTACCAAGAAAGCTGAAAACGTTCCTAATATAAAAGTAATAAATACAACACTTACAACAAGAATGATTGTATTGAACAAATATAATTCAAATAATCTATCTTTAATTATGAAAAAATATTCTGTTACTTCTCCAAATAAACTAATGAAAATTGATAAAAAAGGAGATAGGATCAGCAAACTTAAAAAAAATACAGAAAAGTATAATGCATTAAATTTTTTTAAATAAAATTGAATTAACAATGTTTCTTACTTCCATCCATTTTCAAGCATTATTTTGTAAGCCTTACTTTGCCACTTAAAATAACTGCTAATGCTTATTGTGTTATTTTCTTTAAAATTTTTACCCATTCTACTAACTAGTGGGTGTGGATTAACATTCTGAGAAATAGGATACTCAAAAGTATTGTTTACTATATGTTTTTGTGCTTTATCTGATAACAAAAATTCAAGTAATTTTATAGCATTTTTTTTATTTGGGGAATGTTTTAGCAAACCAGCTCCACTTATGTTGATATGAGTTCCTTTAGAATTTTGACCTGGGAAAATTGGACTTACTTTTTCGGCTGCTTTTTTCTGTTCTGTCCCTTTTTTACCTGACATCATTAGTGAGTGATAATATGTATTAGCAACCGCAATCTTTCCTTCTTTCGCTGCAACACCCAAAATTTGTGCCCTATCATTTCCTTGAGGTGATCTAGCCATATTTTTAACTAAACCTTTTATCCATTCTGTTGCTTTTTTTTCTCCATAAACTTCTATCATGTAAGCAACCAGTGATTGATTATAGATATTATTAGATGCTCTGATTAGAATATCCCCATTCCATTTTTCATCAGCTAAATCTAAGTAATCTATATTTTTAA
>MDTE01128481.1_pt1 | contig 93179 bp, 95 predicted proteins | sample 811231 | NCBI WGS metagenome assembly MDTE01 (sample SAMN05326651, study PRJNA326480) | marine metagenome | isolation source: seawater | place: Indian Ocean: Red Sea | collected 2010 | reverse complement strand
TGCAGGCATGTTCGATCCACCCAGTAGCCTCTTCGTTATCGGCGGAGAGGGGGGGATTCGAACCCACGTGGGGTTTCCCCCTACACGCTTTCCAGGCGTGCGCACTAAGCCACTATGCGACCTCTCCGGTGGCTGATGCTATCAAGCGGTAGACGGCAAAGGTTTGATTTTGGCGGAGAGGGTGGGATTCGAACCCACGTGGGGTTTCCCCCTACTCGTTTTCGAGACGAGCCCCTTAAGCCGCTCGGGCACCCCTCCGCAGAGAGTTTACCTGCGCTTGAGGAGCTTCTAGATGTCAGCGGCGCTGCAGACACGTACCATGCAAGCATCTGCGAAAAGCCTTTTGTTAGGGGAAAACGTTAATGTCCTCGCAACGTGTAGTGTCCGGGCTTCGGTCGGAACAATTTATTCACACTGATCCTGATGTAGCGTGGGAGGCTTGGACTGACAAATCGGTGCTCGTGAAGTGGTTTCCGGGCGTCACCGACCTGAGCAAGGTAAGTGAGGGTGAGATAACTGCTGGATCAAAGGTCTTGATTAAAGGTGCAGCAGAGGCTGAAATTGAAATTCTTGAGTTTGAACCTGGGCGTGTGCTGACTTATAGGCTTCCGTCCAAGTATGCGGAGTTTCGTCCCCATTCCGCGACGGTACAAATTAAACCCTCGTTAACGGGCACAGAGGTTGATTGGGTGCTGCAGTTGGATGAGAAGGGCGGAGGGTTCCTTGGTTTTCGGAGTCCTGCAAAAGACGCCAATCTTGTGATGACTGTGGCGCTGACTAAGCTCAAAGAGTTTCTTGAGTCCGAGGCGTACAGCACCCCAGACTTCGAAAGCGATGACCGGTCTAAGCGTTGGGATGAGTCGATTTAGCGCTAGATGTTTGTTGTGGTAACTGTGGCTTCGCGAAAGAACTTTGCTACTCGATCAGCATAAGCTTCAGGCTCGACATATGCGCCGACCACATGGCCGGCCTCTGGAACGACCCAGAGGTGTTTCGGTTGGTTAGCTTGATCGAAGAGTAGCCGAGCGTCTGACGGCGGAACGATCGAATCACGGAGGCCGTGTGCAAGATATACATGGCCAGGAGTGATGCTCCCGATAGTGTTCAGGGCGGAAGCATCGCGGATTCGTGTTCTCGATAGTGCTTCTGCAAGGAGGACAACTGGTTTTTGGAATGGCCACGCTGGCAGCCCTGTGTGCTTCGTGAAACCCCATTGAATCGCTGTCGTCATGGAGGCAAAGGCTGCGTCGCTGAAGATGGCTTTGATTTCGCTTCTGGCCGCAGCGACATTCAGTGTCGCGGTTGCGCCCATGGAATCAGCGAGGGCAACGATCGGAGCTATTGATAAAGCGGGGTGTCTAAGACAGGCCTCAAGGGCGGCCTCGATGTCATCCATCTCGCGGACCCCCCCCGTGGTGACACGCCCCGAGGATTTCCCACAGCCTCGTAGGTCGAACAAAAATACTGAAAAGCCTCGTTTGTAGAGGCGATGCGCGCGCCATTCAAGGGCACTTTTGTTGGCACCTAGACCATGGACGCACAAAACAGTAGCCACAGGCTGAGGGTGAACTTTAAATGCGCCATAAAGCAGCACGCCATCTCCAGATACAAAGGTTGTTTCATTCAGTTCTAACGGCGAGGCCTCCCACCCGATGGGCCGCCAGTTCCTGTTTGGGTGAGTCACGGTCCATGCCGTTTTGATGACGATGAAGGCAACGATAGAGAGGGCTAGCAAGATCGCGGTAAGGAACAACCAGATCACGTGGCGTCAACAAGCTCGCTGACGTACCTACTTGCTGTTGAAACAGCCGTTTTTGTAGTGCTCGATTGGACAATGTCTATTAACTTGCTTGCGACGATCACTCCTTCAGCGTGCCCTCGGAGCGAGCGAACGTGTTGGGGCGTGGAGATTCCAAACCCAACCATTCGAGGAGTCGAAGTGACCCCTTCAACCCGTGCCAAAAAATCAGGTAACAAGGGGTTCAGGTCGGCGCGGCTTCCGGTAACCCCTGCCACGCTCACACAGTAAAGGAAGCCTTGGGCGCCCGCCGCGATATGCTCGAGCCTTTTCTGCGATGTGGTTGGAGCGGCAAAACGAATCAGATGTATGTTTTTTTCTGCGGTTAAGGCTTCTAGGTCATCAGCGTGTTCTGGAAGGACATCTGGCGTTATGAGTCCATCAGCTCCAGAGGCTGCTAGGTCATCGGCGAGTTCAGGAAATCCGTGGTGCATGAATGGGTTGGCATAACCCATTAGGAGCACTGGAATCTCTGTCTTGGCGCGTATGTCGGCGATCAGATCAAAGGCATGGATCAAGCGAGTGCCACCATCGAGGGCAATTTGGGAAGCTGCTTGTACCGTCGGTCCGTCAGCGATGGGATCACTAAAGGGCACGCCCACTTCCAGCATGTCAGCACCAGCTTCCACGTAGCCAAGTGCAAGATCTCTAGAAGTGGAGATGTTTGGGTATCCCACAGTGACAAATGGAGCCAGAAGCATCCGTCTTTGCTGTTTCAACAGCTTGAAGCGGGCGTCGATGCGATTCATCTGCGGCTTTTGTGATCGGCGGCGATTGTTTCCATGTCTTTATCCCCGCGCCCGGAAAGGTTTACAAGGACGAGGTCATTTGGATCTAGTTGGGGGGCTAGAGCAACCGCGTAAGCTACAGCGTGAGCACTTTCTAGGGCCGCAATAATCCCTTCGGTCTTAGCTAGCAGTCGCAGGGCGTCCATGGCTTGAGCGTCAGTAACTGATGCGTAAGTAGCTCGCCCAATGTCTTGCAGGTAAGCGTGCTCTGGGCCCACACCTGGGTAATCAAGTCCAGCTGCGACGCTATGGGTTGTCGAAACCTGACCATCATCATCTTGCAACAACAGGCTGCGTGACCCGTGAAGGATGCCGGGGTTGCCCAGTGCGAGTGTCGCGGCATGGTTGCCTTGGGAATCCCCGCGCCCGCCCGCCTCCACCCCAATAAGCGCAACTGATTCCTCGGAGATAAAGGCGTCGAAAATGCCAATTGCATTACTTCCCCCGTTGACGCAGGCAATGACATGGCTTGGAAGTCGGCCTGTTTGTTCGGTGATTTGAGCCCGCGCCTCCTGACCAATGACACGTTGGAACTCGCGGACGATTTGTGGGTACGGATGGGGCCCCGTGGCGGAGCCAAACAGGTAAAACGTGTTTTCCACATTGGTAACCCAGTCACGAAGAGCCTCGTTAATAGCGTCTTTGAGCGTGCAGGTGCCGCTCGTAACACTGATAACTTCAGCGCCCAAGACTTCCATGCGGGCAACATTTAAGGCTTGCCGTCCTACATCTTCTGCTCCCATGTAAACCACACAATCCAAGCCCAGCATGGCGCATACGGTTGCTGACGCAACTCCGTGTTGTCCGGCTCCTGTTTCAGCGATGACGCGTGGTTTTCCGCTGACTCGTGCCAAAAGGCCCTGGCCAAGGGCATTGTTTATTTTATGGGCGCCTGTATGAGCGAGGTCCTCTCGTTTCAGGTATATGGGGGCACCCTTGACAGAGGCACTTAGTTGGCTGGCGTAGTAGACCGGAGTTGGGCGCCCAGCATATAGCGTCAAGAGCTCGTTTAGCTCACGGAGAAAAGATGGGCTTTGAGAGTATTTCTTAAAGGCTGACTCAAGTTCGTCCAGCGCTGCGACCAGAGTTTCTGGAACGTACCGTCCTCCATAGGGCCCATAAAACCCTAGGTTGTCTGGTAGGAGATCGGCTTGGGGCATGGCTATGTTCCAGAATCTAGCCGTGAAGAGTCTGAGACGCGTTGCACGAACTGTTTTCCAAGACTTGCCACGGTGTCTGGGGCTTGGGCGTGCAGGTAAAACAATTCGATATGTGCGGTCACGTTTTCTTGTCGCAGTATGAGGTAGTACACGTGAGGTTCGCCGGGGCCGAGTAAGCGGTCTTGTGCAGGTTGCTGTGGATCGATCCGGATTTCAAGGAGGTGGTTTTCTTCCGAGACGTTGAATTGACTTGTTGATCGTGACGATGCTGCCAAGTCTGGATAGGGCTGTCGGAAAAATTCAATTGCGGCTCTAGCGTATGAGGGCGTCGCTTCATTTTTCAGGAGCTCATACATCATTGACGCACCTTTATCGTCACTATGCACGGAAATTCGTTGAACAACGTGGAGAGGGCGATTGGAAGCTTTTGTAATTGTGGGGTCTCGTTGGGCGCCAGTCAGGTAATAACTCACAAGAGCGGACGCTGTTGTGAGTTCGGTTGAAACGTGTTGACGTGGATCCGAGTCTTGTACGAATAACTGTAACGACGGGTCTATATCAGGTATAGGAATCGCGAAGGCTTGGGCTTTCCTGGTGTGTTCAGGGCGGTCTAAATGTGAGTGCGTGTTTTCTTGGGGGAGATGGGCGTCTGACGAAGTCGTGGTAATTCCATTTGATGGCAGAACAATCTGAGTCGGTAGTGTGGATGGGGAGGTTGGCGAGCGTTGACTACTCGTGGCCAGATTGTCCCGTTGTACCGCTGGGTTCGGGATTGCGATGGTCGAATTTTCATCGGTGAATAGAAAATTTATATGTGTAATCGTTCGCAGCTGAGGATTTCCGTTATCTAGCTTTAGGCTGTGACTACAGGAACACACGATCGTTCCTAGTAGAGCGACAGTCAGTAATCCCCTTAGCGACACGCTGTCGACCGATGCTCTGATGATGCCGTGCGGACAGCTGAAATGAAGGCTTCGATCTTGGAGGCGTCCTTCTCTCCACCGGTTTCAACTCCGGAGCTGACATCAACCCCGTACGGTCGTGCCACGGCAATGGCCTCAGCGACATTGGTGGGGTTTAGGCCACCACCAAGGATGACCCGGTGTTTTTTCGTAACCTCTAATGCTAGCGAGTAGTCCCAGGGTTGGCCGGTGCCTCCTGCCGAGGTGTCATGGGCCGTATCGAGATGAAAGACAGGAACTCGATAGTCGCAAAATTTATCGCGATCGTTCGGCAGTCGTAGCGTCTTTATGGTTCTGGGTCCGAATTGTTCGCAGAAATGGGCTGGCTCATTTCCACCAAATTGCACACGGTCGAGTTGGCATAACTCAATAACTTCGCAGACGGTTTTGTGCGTCGCGTTAACAAAGATGCCGACTCGTTCAGCATGAGGGCGAGCGGCTGCAAAGATGTTTCGTGCGTCCATAGGGGCCTGTTTCCGCTTGGAGGGCGCGAAAACCACACCTAGGAGATCAGCGCCGATTTCTGAGGCTACTGCTGCATCCTCAGGTTTTTGAAGGCCACAAATCTTTATGAGCACGGTTGGCTTACTCGCCAGCAGCTATGAGCGACTTGATCTGTGCAATTGGGTCGGTGGCGGTCATGATCGATTCCCCAACCAGGATCCCGTCGACCCCTGCGTTAACCACGCGTTGCACATCATGTGGTGAGTGGACGCCGCTTTCGCTGACCACAAGGATTTCATCAGGCACGAGCTTGCAGAGTTCTTCTGTCACTGCAAGGTCGGTTGTGAATGCTCTTAGGTTTCTATTGTTTATTCCGATGATCTTCGCCCCTGCAACGAGCGCCTGATCGACTTCCTCGTCAGTATGGACTTCAACCAACGATTCCATTTGGAGGGAGTGGGTAAGGTCGATCCGGTGGCGAAGCTCGTGGCCAGGTGTGATCCCAGCGATTAACAGGACCGCATCGGCCCCTACAACTGCTGCCTCATAGAGTTGATAATCCGTGACTACGAAATCCTTCTGAATGGTCGGAATCCCCATCGCCGCACGCGCCTTTTTGAGGTCATCGTGAGTTCCACCGAAATAAGGTTCGTCAGTGAGTACGGACACCGCACTAGCTCCTGCCGTCGCGTAGTCTATTGCCCATTGAGCAGGGTCGATGTTGTGGGCAAAGGTTCCACCGGTCGGCGAACGACGCTTGATTTCGGCGATGATGCCCACACCGTCCAGGTCTAGTGCGTGCCATAGCGATCGGGTCACGCTACGGTTAGTTGCCTTGGCTTCAAGCACGCTTTGGGGGGTTTGGGTCGCACGTATGGTGACATCACGGTGTTTTTGAGCAACGATTTCGTCAAGTATCACGATTGCAAGTCCAGGTCACGATTTGAGATTTCTATCAACTTGTTCAGGCAGTTGAGTGCTGAGCCACTCTCAATGGAGGCTCTCGCCTTCGCCACGCCGTCGCGCCAGTCTGTGGCGATCTCCGCTGCTACCAGTGCCACCGAAGCGTTAGCGAGGATGACGTTTAGTCGAGGGCCCTTGTTTGTGCCTGATAAAACGCTTTGTGTTGCGTCTGCTGCATGCTCCGCGTCTTCAATTTCCAGGTCTGATCCGTCAACCACCGGGAGGTCAAAATCAGTAGGTTCTAACGTGTATGTAGAGAACTCATTACCTTTTACTTCGGCGACGTAGGTTGGACCGGTTAACGAGACTTCATCGACTCCATTTTTGCCATGGACGACAAAGGCTCGATTCATCTTTAGGAGGACTAGCGTTTCAGCCAAGGTGCCGAGCAAGGATGAATCACCGACTCCGAGTAATCTGCGGCTAGCTCCGGCTGGATTCGTAAGCGGTCCTAGTATGTTGAATGCTGTGCGGATCCCGATCTCGCGGCGCAAGGGCCCAGCAAACTTCATCGCGGGATGGAATGTTTGAGCGAACATGAAGCCGACGCGTGCTTCCTGTAGTGCTTGTGTGACGTGTTGGGGACCGGCTGCTAGGTTTACACCGAGCGATTCCAGCAGGTCACTGCTGCCGGCCGGTCGGGTTACACCTCTATTCCCATGCTTGGCTACAACGGCACCTGCGCCCGCGGCTACAAATGCGGCCGAGGTTGATATTCCTAGCCAACGAGTTTTTCCTCCACCGGTCCCACACGTGTCCAGAAGGTTGTCCGATTGGACTTCCACACGAATCGCGTGGCGACTCATGCTTGCTGCTAGGCCTGCAAGTTCTTCTGGGGTTTCGCCTTTGAGCCGCAGCGCGGTCACAAAAGCTCCAAACTGTGCCGGTGTGATTCTTTCCTCGAGAATAGAATCCATTAGTTGGGCCGAGGCAACTTGGTCAAGGTTTTGGCCTTCGACGACTTTGAGGAGTGCTTCTGTGATCATTCAGAACATTCGATCTTTGCAAGGTCCAGGAAATTCCGAAGGAGTTGCGGGCCTACCGTGGTAAGGATTGATTCGGGGTGGAACTGAACACCATACAACGGATAGGTGCGGTGCTGCATAGCCATAATGAGCCCGCTATTTGTTTCCGCTGTAACCTCTAATTCATCAGGCAGAGTGTCGCGTTCTACGATTAGCGAGTGGTATCTGGTGGCATCGAAAGGGTTTGGAAGCTCACCAAACAAGCCCTGACCGTCGTGGGCGATCGGTGATGTCTTTCCGTGCATTAGTTCAGGGGCCCGGATGATCGAGGCTCCGTGAGCAGCTCCTATAGCTTGGTGGCCTAGGCAGACTCCAAGTGTCGGGACTTTCATGCCTAAGGCTTGGACCACAGCTATGGAGATGCCGGCTTCATTTGGGGTGCATGGCCCGGGCGATATTACGATTGCATCAGGATTTAGATTGATAACTTCGTCAACAGTGAGTGCGTCATTGCGGTGGACTTCGACATCGACAGTTAGCACCTGTAAATACTGTACGAGGTTGTAAGTAAAGGAATCGTAATTATCGAGTACTAGTAGCATCGCTTCCCTCCTCAGCCAACTGGATGGCTTGAAGGACAGGTCGGGCCTTATTGAGGCACTCTTGATATTCAGACGAAGGTACGGAATCGGCTACGATGCCGGCTCCCGCCTGAACATGGGCTTGTCCCTTAGTCGCGATCATAGTCCGAATGATAATGGCCGTGTCTACGGCGCCAGAATGGCTGATGTAGCCGACCGCGCCACCGTATGGGCCTCGCCGCATGTTTTCCATGTCCGCTATTAGTTCCATTGCTCGAATCTTGGGGGCGCCAGTTAACGTGCCAGCGGGAAAGCAGGCCCGAAGGGCATCAATGCCCCGAACACCTTTGTCCAGTTTTCCACTTACTTCGCTGACGATGTGCATTACGTGAGAGAAACGTTCAATCTTCATGAGAGAGTCCACAGTAACGGTGCCTTGCAGGGAGACACGGCCCAGGTCGTTGCGTCCCAGGTCGACGAGCATTACGTGCTCAGCCAATTCCTTTGGGTCGTTGATGAGATCATCAGCCAAGCGCCCATCTTCAGCAGGTGTGTTTCCGCGAGGTCGTGTTCCTGCGATGGGTCTTGTTCTCGCTGTTCCGTCCACTGCTTGCAGGAGCATTTCAGGAGAAGTGCCGGCGATTTGCAGTTCCTCGAGATCAAGGAAAAACATATATGGCGACGGGTTTACTCTACGCAGCTCTCGGTACACCTCGAACGCGTCTACGTTTAGATCACGAGAAAACCTGATTGAAGGGAGTACTTGTATGACATCCCCTGCAGCGATGTATTCCTTAGCACGCTGCACATGACTTTCAAACTCATCCTTTGTCATGCTTTGTGAAACAGTTGCGTCGGTTTGCTCGGAGCCTGTTTGTGGCTGAGGAATTGGTTGCTTTAGCTTGACCGATAGTTGGTCCAGCCTCTCTTCAGCTTCAGCGATACTGTTCGAGGTTGTTTTCCCTGGAACCGCCAACGTTACAAGGCGGATGATCTGCTTGGCGTGGTCGAAGACTACAAGTTCGTCACAATAGACAAACACTGCTTCTGGAAGAGCAAGGGTGTCATTGTCCGGCACAGGGAGCCTTTCAAAATTGGCAGCAGCGTCATATGCGAGGTATCCGACAGTGCCCCCTTGAAATGGGGGGAGCATGGGGTGTGTGGCAATAGGGAAGTCGTGCTGAAGGCTAGTGACAAAGTCCAAGGGGTCGCTATAGCGCGAGTGTGTGGTGTCTCCGCTGGCCGTTGTCATTGTGGCGTTGCCGCTGTGTAACCGCACGACTAGACGGGGTGCGGAACCAACAAAAGAATAACGGCCTACTGATTCGCCCCGCTCAACACTCTCAAGCAAAAACGAAGGAGATGCTCGCCGGAGCTTTAGGTACGTGGAGGCAGGCGTGTCGAGGTCTCCGGGGATGTCGTGGTACATCGGCGCTGCGACACCCTGCTCAAGGTTAGCTACCACCCACTCTCGTGGATCGGCTATTGAAGCAGGATTCGTCGACATCGCGGTCATCGAACACCTCCGAAACAGGGCGTTGGAATATAGGGCTTCCGTTCAGGGGGCGAGAGGCCTCTTGCCTTCGCGGTGCCACCCCTGTTCGAGCGCCGAAGCGTTCCTTATTGGCCTGGAGCAAATGCTCCGAGCCCTGCCCCTATCACGGCAGGCAACCGGCGGAGCCTACTTTGGTTTCCAGTTCGGTCCGCAGCTCACGGGGCCATTTCACACTTGGCCGACGGCTGAACTTCCAGCGCAAAGGTCCAGCTCTCTGACGTGGCGTCAGTGCATACTTGTCCCGATCACAGCCTAAAAAAGCGTAGGTTGGAGGTTCCTTCGGTGTCAATGGTTGGGGGCAACAATCTGTGTTGTTTAGCTAGTTTGTCAGTTATTGCCAAGCAATTTCCGGAGGTAGGCCGTATGGCTAAACAAAGCCTCTCTGGGATCGTCCAACCCTTTCGCGCTACGCCCCTCCCACTCGGTGGAGATGTGCCCGGAGTACCTGGTTGCTTTAAGACGGTTTACCATTTCCTGAAGTGGCAGATCGCCGGTGCCGGGCAGACATGGCTCCCATCCATTTCGGCCTTTCCTACTGTGCCGGATGTCCTTGAAATGCACATGGATTGTTTTGGTCCCGATCAAGTCCCATGTTTCGGCAACAGATTCCCCCAACCTATAGGGATGTCCAAAGTCCCAAACGACGCCAACGCGAGGATGATTGGTAAGGTCGAGAACTTTCCGAACTCGCTGGCTCGTCGAAAAGGCATCATGCGTTTCGATTGCGATCTGGATGCCATGCTCGTCGCCTGCGTCGGCTACCTCCCGGAGAGATTCGGCCACCCAAGCGTTTGCTTCATCGTCGCTGGGTCCGGGCTGGTATCGTCCTCCAAAAACACGAACGATCGGTGCTTTCCAGGCTTTGGCAAGCTCAACAAACTCGATCGCGCGGTGTACTGCTTGGTGTCGATCTGATCGTGACGGGTGAGCAAGTTTGCAATCACTTCCGAGGACGCAAATTTTTAATCCAGCGTTGTGGATTTCGTCTGCGATATCTTTTTTTTGAGTTGCTGGCATCGCGGGGTCGATAGGTTTATTGTCGATGTTACGAAGCTCAAGAGCGTTGCATCCCATGTGCTTGGCGAGGGCTATGTGTTTTTTGATTGACCACGTGGGGGCTGAATAGGTTGTGTAAGTGATGTCCACAACGGTGTCCTTTCGAAACATTGATGGATTATGCCTTGTCGACGAAAGGGGGCTGTGATGTGCAATAGTCAAAGCGCTGAAGGCTTCGATTCGCGAACTACAACGACGGAAACAATTTGATTTGGGAGCTTTGCTGACAACTCATGGCAAATGATTTGAATCCGCGGTCCTCGATTAGCGTATTTTTTCCTTGTTACAACGAGGCCTCGAATGTTGAACGTGTGATTGCTGATGCTTTAGCCCATTTGCCAGCCATAGCTGACGATTTCGAAGTCCTAATCATTGATGATGGTTCCACGGATGGAACGAGTCAGGTGGTCAAGGCATTAGTTGCAACGAATGAACGGGTGCGTCTGGTAACGCATACCGAGAATCGCGGTTATGGAATGGCGCTACGGACCGGGTTTAAATCTGCGCAGAAAGATCTTGTTTTTTATGCGGATGGTGATGGCCAGTTTTCATTAGCTGAGCTTTCTTCCTTAATTGAGGCGCTTCCAGGGCATGGATTCGTGTTGGGCTATCGTCGGAACCGTGCAGATCCGTTTTACCGGCGGCTTAATGGGTGGTTGTGGACCTGGGTTGTTCGTGTGGTGCTTGGCGTCAAGGTGCGCGACGTGGATTGCGGCTTTAAATTGTTCAGGCGTGAGGCGGTCAATGTAGAGCAACTAATTTCAGGGCGTGGCGCCGCCATCTCTGCAGAATTGATTTCGCGGGCGCTTCGGTCTGGGCACCAATTCTCGCAGGTTGGTGTGACTCACTACCCTCGGAGATCCGGCGAGCAATCTGGAAACAGCCTCAAGGTTATCCTCCGGTCCTTTGTTGACATAATCAGGCTTTGGCGAGGCTCTTAGTGATTGTCAGTGTGATAGTTCCCGCATTTAATGAGGCCGCCACTATTGCGGAAGTGCTTAAACGGGTGGCGGCTCTAGATCTCGACACTGAAATTATCGTTGTGGATGACAGTTCGACCGATGAAACATTAAGGGAAATTGAAGAGGTCAAGCTTCCTTCGGTAAAGATTGTTCGACACTCAACTAACCGAGGGAAGGGTGCGGCTGTACGCAGTGGTTTGGCGGAAGCCACGGGGAATATCGTTGTTATTCAAGACGGCGACTTGGAGTACGATCCTGAGGATTTTGTACGACTTTGTGCTCCAATCCTTTCAGGACAGACGCGTGTTGTTTACGGCTATCGTGACTTTTCTAGCCAGACGACGTTGTTACGGCTGGGGAACAAGTTTGTAACGTTTCTTACCAATGTCCTATATGGCGTGGCTATTCGGGATATGGAAACTTGTTACAAGATGTGGAGACGGGAAATTCTCGACAGTGCCAATCTCACTGCGAATGGGTTCGATATTGAGGTTGAATTGACTGCAACGTTTGTGGCTGCGGGCGAGAATATTGTGCAGGTTCCTATAAGTTATGAGGCGCGCCAAGCCAAGAAATTGCGATGGTGGGTAGATGGGCCTGAGGCAATCTTACGGCTGATCCAGTACCGGTTTTTCCGATAGCCTGCAAGAGTCGGGTCTTCTAACTTCCTGCCGGTTTGTGTGGGGATGAAATGCTGCGGCAAGAATTTCTTACGTAGGGTCAGTGCCTTCCTTGAGCTCGTGCTCCGGTGGTTTCGAAGAGTCTGGTTTTGTGTCCTCGGTGATGGGTCTCGATTGCCCGAAAAGTTCATAGCTTTCTGGGATTTCGAATGCAACCGGTGCTGCTGCTTCTGGAGGCTCATGGCTTCCTAGGTCTGGAGGTCGGGCGTCCCATCGGCGTGAGTCTGGTGGAGCATTGTCATGGATAAATTGTCCACAATTTGAGCAAAACACACGATTTTGAGGGTCGATTTGAAAACAACGGGGGCAATAAACCTCGGATTCAGTGCTCACTGGCGAACTACCTTGTCGATTGTTCCACCACCAAGGACTTCTGCACCGGTATAAAGAACAGCAGCTTGTCCTGGTGCAGGGGCCCAAGCCTGATTGATGAAAGATACGATGGTTTTTCCTGCGACATCACTGAGTATCCCTTGCTCGACTGGCATTCGGTAGCGGGTGCGGACCTCAACAGGGCTGCTCTTGGTTGGCGCTATGCTGGAGACCCAGTGCACGTTGCGAAGCTCTATAGATTTCGCATATGCGTCGTTCTTTGAACCAACAGTGATTCGGTTCTCGTTTTTGTCAAGGCTGATGACATAACGAGGACTGGATCCACCACCCAAGTCCAGGCCGCGACGTTGGCCGGGGGTGTACTGTTCTAGGCCGTGATGCTTGCCAATAGTCTGGCCGCTCATATCCACGATTTCTCCTGAACCGGTCGAACCATGTTTCCGTATGTAGTCGGCGTGGTTGTTTTCAGGCACGAAACATATTTCTTGGCTCTCCGCCTTGTCGGCTACAGGAAGACCTAGCTCAGCTGCGACCTTCCGAACTTCTGTTTTTTCCATGCTCCCTAAAGGGAACAATGTTCGTTTTAGCTGTTGTTGTCCCAGTACGTGAAGAACGTACGATTGATCCTTGGTCTGATCAACGGCAGTTAGTAGTTTGCGAGTGTCGGTTTTTAGGTCGTGGATGATTCGTGCGTAGTGGCCGGTGGCGATGAACTCGGCACCGAGTTCTGTGTCCTTGGTTAGAAATGCTCCAAATCTTACGGTGCGGTTGCACATTACGCAGGGATTAGGTGTTTCTCCCGATAGATAAGACGTGACCCACGGTGTGATTACTGCGGCTTCAAATTCCTTTCGATAGTCGACGACGTAATGGGGAATACCAAGGATGGAGCATACGCGCCGGGCATCATCAATCGTGTTGGGTGTACAGCAGCCGTTGCCCGTAGAGCTGGCCATGAGGTTGGCTGGCCACTGATTGAAGGTGATCCCGATGACGTCGTAGTTGTCTCGGGTTAGCAATGCAGCGGCTACGGAGCTATCAACCCCTCCGCTCATTGCTACCAGTACACGTTTCGGCATCATTCAGCTTTCGGCTCCAAGAGTTTTGAGGCTAGCATCGCTGGGGCGAACTTAGGGAGGTTTTGGGTGTGTTAAGTGGCGAAAAGGGGATGGCTGAGATAACGCTCACCGGTATCACAGAGCACCGTGACGATCACCGAACCAGTGTGCTCAGGTCGGTTTGCTAGTTTCAGCGACGCCCATACGTTGGCACCCGCGGATACTCCGACCAATAGCCCTTCACTACGGCCTAGTTCTTGAGCTGTAGCTTCGGCGTCTTCGTCGGCAACGGTCACAATTTCGTCGATCACAGTGGCGTCGTAGACATCGGGAATAAAATCGGCACCGATTCCTTGGATTCGATGGGGGCCTGGTTTACCTCCAGACAGCACTTTGTTTCGGGCCGGTTCAACTGCGACCACCTTGATTTTCGAATTCTTCTTCTTGAGTGTTCGGGCAGTGCCGGTAGCTGTGCCTCCTGTGCCTACAGCGGCAACGACCACATCGACAGTGCCACCTGTCTGGGCCCATATTTCTTCGGCAGTTGTGGTTTCATGAATAGAAGGATTTGCGGGGTTCTTGAACTGCTGGGGCATCCACGAGTGAGGGGTGTCTGCCACGATTTCTTCTGCTCTGGCAACGGCCCCTGACATCCCGTGGGCTCCCGGGGTGAGCACAAGCTCAGCACCATACGCCTGAAGAAGGCTCCGACGTTCGATGCTCATAGTTTCAGGCATGGTGAGGACGACTTTGTAGCCTTTCGCGGCACCAACCATCGCCAGAGCAATCCCTGTGTTTCCGCTTGTTGGTTCGACTATCACTGTTTTTCCGGGTTCGATAATCCCGTGTTTTTCAGCGTCGAGGATCATGGCGAGACCGATGCGGTCTTTGACACTTCCGCCAGGATTCATGAATTCGCACTTTGCGACGAGAGTTCCTGATATCTCAGAGGCTATTCGATTGAGTCGGACCAATGGTGTGCCTGCGATTAGAGCGGTTACATCTGGAGCGATCGCATCCGATCTCTCAAAAACTTGCTGGTTCACCTGAAACCTCTGGGTAGAGTTGTCCGCTTCGCGAGGTCGCGACAGACACGCTAACAGTTGATAATAGGCGGCTTCCGACGACCGAGTGTGATTTTGTGGTCTCCCAAAGTGTTTTGCAGGGATTAGCTCAACCAGCTGACACCCGGCTTGTTCTGCTCGTTTTGGACGGTTTAGGCGGCTTGGCTCAACAATCGGATGGTTTAACAGAGCTTGAGGCCGCCCGTACACCTCACATGGATCTCCTGGCAGCGGAAGGCCAGACGGGTCTTAGTCAGGCTATAGGATCAGGGATAACACCTGGAAGTGGACCTGGCCATCTGGCGCTCTTTGGCTATGACCCCGTGTCCAACAACATTGGTCGGGGCGCGCTCTCGGCGCTGGGCCTTGGTGTGTCATTGAACGACGGTGACGTGGCCGTGCGACTCAATTTTTGCACCCTTGACGATCGGGGTCGGGTTGTTGATCGGCGGGCCGGCCGGATTGACTCAATCATTAACTCCGCCCTTGTAGCGAAGCTTAACGCGATCGATGTTCCAGATGTTCATTTGCAGTTCATCACCGAATCTCAGCACCGGGCGGTACTCGTGATGCGTGGGGACGGATTAGATCCAAGAATTGCGGAGACGGATCCCCAGCGCCTTGATGTGTTGCCTCTCGAACCCGAGCCTGTCCATCCTGAGGCAAAGCTTACGAGCGATCTGCTGAAAGGTGTGCTCAAAGGTGTTCGTGAATGTATCGGGGGAGATAGTCCGGCAAATTTTGTCTTGATGCGTGGATATTCTGGTCGTCCAGCCTTGCAAGGCATAGATCAGTTGCATGGGCTTAATCCACTCTGTATTGCGACCTATCCAATGTACAAAGGTTTGGCAAGAGCGGTTGGCATGAATATTGCTGAGGGGCTTGACTCGATGTCGGGAGAGGTTGCGGAGCTTAGCGCGCAGTGGGAGTCGTATGACTATTTTTTCGTGCACGTAAAGGCTCCTGACGCGAGAGGCGAGGATGGCGACTTTGATGGAAAGGTTGCTGCAATCGAGGAGGTTGACGCCAAGCTCCCCGATATTCTTCAACTTCGGCCCGATGTGCTTGTTGTTACTGGTGACCATTCAACGCCTGCTGTACTTCGCCAGCATAGTTGGCATCCGTCACCATTTCTGATCTGGGGAGGGTCGGTACGGCCTGATCGATCAGGCGCATTTGGAGAACGGGCTTGCGAAACGGGAGCTTTAGGAGTTATTCCAGCGCAATCAATTATGGCAATGATGCTGGGCCACGGCGGTCGTTTAGCAAAGTTCGGTGCGTGACATGGCTGAACAAAGTCAGTTTCGTTCCATTCCGTCAGTAGATGCGGTGGTTCGGGAAATGGAAACGATGGATGCTGCTATTCCCAAGAAGCTGGCGGTAACCTCGAGCCAGGCTGAAATTTCGATGCTTAGGCAGATGGTTGCCGAGGGCGGACAGGCAAAATCAGCTAGGAGAGTGGCCGAGGCCGGGCTAAGGAGGGCTCGAAAAATTCTTGAAATGTCTCCGAGGCAAGTGGTTAATGCGACGGGAGTTATTTTGCATACAAATCTCGGTCGCGCGCCGCTGAGCGAAGAAGCTGTGCGGGCCGTTGCGTATGCGTCCTCGGGGTACTCAGATCTCGAATACGACTTGTCCAAAGGGGCACGTGGTTCCCGGTTTGCTGATATCGATGCGGTAGTCCAAGCCGTCGTTGGGACAGAAGCGGCTCTAGTGGTCAATAACAACGCGGCTGCGGTGTTCCTGGCTTTGGACGCGCATGCTAGGGGACAGGAAGTGCTGGTTGCTCGAGGGGAGTCTGTAGAGATAGGTGGGGGATTTCGGATTCCTGAAATCCTCGAGGCAAGCGGTGCTAGGTTGCGAGATGTGGGAACTGCCAACAAGACAAGGGTTGAGGATTATTCCAGCGCCATTACCGAGCGAACGGCGGCGATCCTTCGTGTTCATCAAAGTAACTTTACCCAGATTGGCTTTACTGGGGCACCCTCCCGGCAGGAGCTTGCTGAACTGGCTCATCAGCACGAACTCCTGTTTATTGACGATCTTGGTTCCGGGTCATTGATAGATAGCTCGATTTACGGATTGGCAAGGGAACCTTTGGTGACGGAGGCTGTTGCGGCTGGGGCGGACGTGGTGACATTTTCGGGTGACAAGTTATTGGGCGGACCTCAGTCAGGTCTCTTGGTCGGCTCGGCTGATGCTATCAAGCTCATTGCTAAGCGTCCTTTTGCTCGGGCCCTTCGGCCCGACAAGATGACCATCACCGCGCTTCATGCCACTTTGCTTGCCTATCTACGAGGCGATGCGCCAGCAACTATTCCTGTGTGGCAGATGATTTCGGCTGAAGAATCTACGTTGAAGGATCGGGCGATGCGTGTGAGTGCGGGTGTTGAAGACGTGAGGATTGTGCCCTCTATATCCACGGTTGGGGGCGGGGCCCTGCCTGGGGAAATGATGCCTAGTGTGTCTGTCCAACTTGGAGAGAGCTACGGTAGTGTCGAGGAAGTTTCCCGAAGATTACGGTGTGCCTCAAGGCCCATCATTACTCGTGTCCGGGATGAGTCTGTGTGCTTGGACATGCGAACGGTCTTGCCGCAGGATGAACAACTAATTACCGAGGTGCTTTGTGGCCTCTAGGAAGTAGCGAAGTTGCAGCTAAACTGGTGATATCTATTTTGAGGCAGCAAGGTTATGGCTGAGCTACCCCCTGTTGTTGAAAGTCAGGCCCTTCGTCGGGCCCAGCGACGGGTGGTGGCTCGTGTGGGTTTCTTTGGTCACGGTGTGATTTACATCGCCGCCATGATATTGCTGCTTGTGTTGAACATTGCGGCTACGCCGGACAATCTTTGGTTTTTTTGGCCGATGTTAGCGTGGCTGCCTGCCCTTTTCGGCCATGGTGTTTTTGCTCTAGGTCCTGGCCTACGGGCTATTGAGCGCTGGACGGATCGTGAATACGAGCGGGAGATTGCACGTATGACTGCTCGGTCTGAAAAAAGGGTAGATGGAGCAGGCGGAGAATAGTGGGAACTTCACCGCGTTACGGTATTCGTGGTTGGCAACGGCTCGATGAGATTTACCCGGCTCGTACACATGCGTCTGAAATGCTTGGCGTTTACGCAAACCATGCCTCGGTCGTTGAAGCCGAAAATGTTTTTAGTGGAATCCCGAAACCTGATCGGATCGCAGAGTGGGTGGTTCAGTCACCCGAAGATTTCAAATTTGATGTTGTGGCGTTCGGAGGTCTGACCTTGTATCAGCGGCGTCCCGGCGTTGCGGATCATGGTGTGAAATCATGGCGAGATGTTGCGGTTGAACCCCCCGATGTTCTTTTTGAGGATTTGTGTGCTTCGGTTCAACCCTTGAAAGACGCTGGTCGGCTCGGCGCGATCATTCTTCAGTTCCCCCCTTGGTTCGACGCAGGACCTGAGGCGCACGAGTACTTGGCTCGCGTCCGTGAACAACTGAAAGGATTTCCGTTAGCGGTTGAGTTTCGCCATCCGACCTGGGGTGTTCCTGTTAATCGTGACTCCACTATGGACGTCATGATTGAACTCGAGTTGGGTGTTGTGATCTCTGATTTTCCGATGGAAGTTGATGATTGGTCGCCACCCTTTGATTTTGCAACCGTGGATGGCTTGGCGGTTTTTCGGCTACACGGACAGAACGCAGAGGCGTGGAAGCGGACGCTTACGGCCCCTGTTACCCCTCTGATGTATGAATACGAGGAGGCAGAGCTTGTGCCTTGGGTCGAGCGAGTTCGATCTATCCGTCAGGAAGTTGAGGAAGTCCATGTACTTGTAGGGACGGCAGCACATGACGCTGCCCTCGATACGGCGAAGGAATTGCGTGCAGCGGTCGACACTGCTGATGAACGGGATGCTAGGTGGGGCTACGCTGGTTAGCGTGTTTTTGTGTCGAATCGCGATGGTGTCTAGGAAGCTCTAGTCATCCACGGGGACGGTTTGTCGATCCTCACTTGAGTAGGTGACCACCATTACGCAATCTTCCGGACTGTGATTCCTCGCTTGATGGGGTACGCCGATTGGGATATGCAGCAGGTCACCCTTGTTTAGCTGAAGCGTAGATGAGCCAAGGTCATGCTCGATGCATCCTTCCAGGACAAACAGCAATTCGTGACAGTTTGGGTGTATGTGGCGCATGTTTGCTCCACCTGGACCTAGACGAACATGGCCAAAGGTCATCTCAGCGCCGGGTGTGAGGTGTTTGTTGGCTAGCCATTCGATTTGGCCTCCTCCATAGGTTTCGGCAATTCCGTCACCAAGGGTAATGACCCGTGGCTCATTGGCTGCATCATTCATAACATTACTTTCGGGGGATCACTCTGTGATAGGCCTAATCTAAACCATGAATCACCACGAACAGAATCAGCAGGTAGAAAATTGTTACTTGTATGCACTAAGGGTTGGCGGGTCTGGGAAGTGACGGATCGACTGTGGGGAACTCGGAACGTACGATGATCTTCGTGTAAGCGCTAGTGAGATGCAATGCTTCATTCAACTGAACAATTTCAATGTGATGTAGTTGTGGCTGGGAGCGGCATTGGCGGATTGACAGCAGCTCGTACAGCTTTAGAGCGTGGGGCCTCCGTGATTGTTCTTGAAAAGGCGCCTGAGTCGGGTGGTTCGGCGGCACTGTCCGGAGGGGCAGCGTGGACGGCAGCCAGCGTTGATGCGTGGCTGAGCGTGCAGCCCGGAGCAGATCCCTTGATGGGGAAGGCCCTGATTGAAAACTATTTGGATGGCGTGGCCTGGTATCGAACTCTTGGCCTTGAGATATCTGATCGTGAGGCACCTTACAAGTTTGACCGCTACGTACATGACTTCAAGCCTGACGCCCGAACATTTATGGGTGGATTGGCCCAGAGTGTCGAGGCCGCGGGTGGCACGATTTTGACGAGTACAGGATTGCACGGCATTCGAACCGGATCCGATGGGACGATTAATGGTGTAGTGGCGCGCCAGGAGGGTCGAACGATTGAAGTTGCGGCACGGGCTGTCATCTTGGCTACGGGCGGGTTTCAGGCCAGTCCTGATCTCCGCGCGCGATATTTTGGTCGGTGGGCGGATCGAGTGATTGTCCGTGGGAACGCCTTTAGTACGGGGGATGGATTTCTTGCGGCTCTTGATGTGGGGGCCGGTACGGCTGGGCCATTTGGGCGCTTTTATGGGCATATGATTCCTGCGCCACCCGCGCAGACGGGAGTTCATAACTTCGCCAGTGTTAAGCCTGATTTCAGTGAATACGCGGTTTTTGTGAATCTCTATGGTGAGAGATTCGATGACGAATTTCTTGGTGATGAGGTCACAGTGCACGCTGTGGTTCATCAACCAGAGGCCCTGTGTTTCCTGGTCTTCGACGAGAGGGTTTGCTCAGAGACTCCGACTGGAGATGGTCCGGCCGGGAGTGCGGGACGTCGTGTGCAGACCATACGGGATGCGGGTGGGGAAATCCTGGAAGCGCAAGATCTTGGGAGCCTGGCTGTCGCTATGGCCGATCGGTGGGGAGTCCCCTCTCGGCGGTTATTGGCTACGCTTACGGAACACAATGCCGCGGCTGCAGCCGGGGATCTTGGCTTGTTGAGTGTTCCTCGGAGTGGTGGGCTGCAAGCTCTTGACAGCCCGCCCTTTTATGCCATCCGGTTTCTTCCTGGGGCCACGTTTACTTATGGCGGTGCCCGAACGAATGCGAGGGCGCAGATTCTTGATTCGACCGGTATGCCTATTCCCGGGCTGTTTGCGGCAGGCGCCGATGTTGGTGGCCTGTACACCCGTGGTTATACCGGAGGTCTGGCTGTGGGGATCGCCTATGGACGCATCGCTGGCCGCGAATCATCGGCAATTTTGGCTGGTTGACTTGTGGCGTCTATGGTCTACGACAACAGGTGACGTCGACTAGGAAGCCACTGTGGGGATGATCGTATCGCTTCCTTCAGTGGTGAAACGAATTGCTTCCTCGAGCGTGGATTTCCAGTCATGGGTTGGGCTGTAACCGAAATCGCTGTGGGCGGCTGAAAGGTCAAATTCATAGTACGTGGGCACCATGTGAGCCATTCGTGTTTCAACGATTTGTTCGCCTGTGGCCCTAGCGATGGCGGGCACCACCTCGCGCCACGTGAAGGGACCTGGCGCACCCAGTTGATAGGTATTGCCAATGGTGGTTTCAGAACCGAGGAGTTGCTCAAATCCATGGGCGATGTCACGAACATCCAAGGTGTGTTTCATCCATGATCGTCCGTTAGGGTCACATGCGATGACTAGAGGGTTGCCTCCGTTTGCAAGAGATTCGAGATGCGCAAGCATTTCGATGGCATGGCGATCCGATCTGCGCCTGAAATATTCAATGAAGTACGCCATTCGAAATTGAGCGAAGTCCGGGAATTCGCCAGCTCCCCAGACCATTGGGAACCGAACAACAGTGATTGGTACACCGTCTGCTCGGACAAATCGATCGGCGAGCCGTTCGCCAAGAAATTTTGTGAATCCATACCAATCCGTCTGAGTTTGGCTGAGGGTGGTTTCGGTAATTGGTTCAGAATTACCGGTTGGAGGGTATTTATCAAGTGTGGCGTCAGTGCTTGAAAACACCACGTGTTTGACATCGGCAGCATTTTCTCGGGCAGCTTCAAACACGTGAAAGGTCGCCTGGACGTTAGCGTGCATATATTGCTCGGGCGTAAAGGGGCCGCCAGCTTGAAAGGCGGCCCCTAGGTGAAAAACAGTTTGGATGTCACGACAGGCCATCCGGACATCATCAAAAGACGTGATATCGCCCTGAACGGTCTCAATGCCTAAGCTCTCGAGCTTTGTTGTCTGAGAGTCCTCTGGCAGGACGAGCGCGCGGATGTGGTGCCCAAGATCGGCCATGTGCCTCGCCACATTTGCGCCAATACGCCCTGTGGCTCCGGTGATCAAGATGCTTTTGGCTGGCATTGCAATCCTATTCTTGAGAGTTCCCAGAGATAGTTGGATTCAAAAATGACTGTAGATCGACGATCAGCAGCGATTCTTCGTTGCCGGTGTTTTCAGCGAGAAGGGTTCCGTCTGGGCCGAAGCACGCGCTTTTTCCGGTGACGAAGTGTGGCCACTCGGGATGGTCTTCGAAAGATTTTCGAGGGTCCTTGGCGTCAACGTAAGCGGTAGTGAATCCCAGTTTCTGGGCTGGTTTGTACGCGCGGCGGTGGAGAGTGTCGTGGCGGTTGAATTTCAGAAGATCGTCCCATGAATGACCGGCCTTTTGAAACCGCTTGATGCAGTCGTAGTGGGGCTCCAAAAGGAGCTCAATGCCGAGTGTGTGCCAGCGTTGATGTAGTTGCGGGTTTTCGTTGTCGGCACAGATGGTAATGCCGATGCGTGTTCCGGCTAGTTCCAGTGGGGAGATTTGATCGCCGCCACCCCGATAGAATGCCATCTCACTGTCAGTTGGCTGAAGCTTGCGCTGGACATGGCGGATTCCCGTGTTGTCGATGATGGCGTAGGCGTTAAATGGTTTCTGCGCCAGGCCTTGTTCAGCAATGCCGACACCCAGGGCAATGTTGAGTCGTCCGGCTTCCTGTTGCAGGAGGTCGGTCGTCGGGCCAGGTATGGGTTCCGCGTCGGTGAGAAGGTCGGCGAGGTGGGCATCAGGGTCATAGGAGACCCACGGTCCATTTACTGAAAATTCCGGAAAGGCAATTAGGTCGCACCCTTCATTCCGCGCGGTTTCGGCAAACCCCAAAATCCGATCGACGTTGGCTTGCTTTTGGCCACGGCGAGCGCAAAATGTCTGGAGGCCAAGGCGCATATGCTATTAAATCAGCCTGGGTTGATCACCTGAAGGCCAGTTCAAGCGGCCCAGGAACAACCCTCGGGTTCTATTTGAACGCCGGTATTCATAATCGCTCGGATCTGCCGAGCAGTGTGTGATGACCCATTCGTCATTCCTCTGTAGTACTTCTGCAGCGTGGACAAAGCCAAGCCGGTGAACTTCTTGGCCACGGAAGTCAAACGGTGATGGCGAGGATGTGACATGTGTCCACCATCCATTTTTGAAGAATAGCCACCATCGATCATCCTTATAGACAACGCACGGGGATTCCACTTCCAGCGTCGGTTCATCCTCCAATGGCCATGCTGTTTGGGAATAGACAGGGCCAATCTCTTGCCAGTGCACGAGGTCGTCAGAGATGGAGGCTGCGACGCATACAAGGTTGTGGCCAAGGGACTCATTCATTCGAGACACCCAATAGGCGATGAATCGTCCGTCCGGCAGGAGGTTGATATGAGGGTCTCGACAGCCACCATAAGTGCCGCCTGTACGTGCTATGAATCGGTAATGATCCTTGATTCCCACCGTGTCATGCCGGCCTATCAACTCCCGTGCCTCGTCCCGCGAGGGGAGTCCAAATCCAGGCCATTTCGACCAGGAAAGGGAGGGGACAATGACAGGATTTCCATCGTATCGTTCCCACCTAAAGAGATCATTTGATGTTGCTAGGCAGATGCGCTGGGTGCCGAGTTCATCGTTGGCACAGTAAAGCATGTAGAAGCGATCCTCGTGTGCGATCACATGCGGTGCGTAGACGTGGGTTAGTTCGGGCCATTTGCCAGTCCGTTCGATCACGTTTGGATGAATCGTCCATGCCCGTAAATCTGGACTTGTGGCATGCAAGATGGAGGATTCGATGGCTATCGGATCTTCCGGAGTCCGGACATTTCCATGGATCCCAAAAAGGTGCCATGTGGCGTCATGGTGGATGAGGCAGTGGTCATTGATATAACGCCCTGGAATGGCGAGAACCTCTTCAAAAGTTCCCAGCACCACCTCGCCGTGCTTAGTTTTGCAAGAGTTACTAGGCGGTTTCAATCAGGAGTCCTCAGGCATTGCGAGATCTGTTTCCCGTAAGGGAGCGCCAATATCATGCAGGTGTCGGGCAATTGCAACATACGCCTGTCGGAAACCTACCTCTTCATAAGGAATTCCTAGATCAGCGCAAAACTTTTGCACCATGGGTCTGACCTCGTGAAGCCGATTTCTTGGCATGTCCTGAAACAAGTGGTGTTCGATCTGATAGTTCAATCCTCCGTAGATGAAATCGATTAGAGGATTTGGCCGGACGTTCCGTGCGGTGAGCACTTGTTCCCGTAGAAAGTCCATTCGTTCTCCAGGTTCGAGCATCAGCATGCCCTTGTGGTTTGGGGCAAAGACTAGGCCGTTGTACACGCCCAGCACTGCGTGATGTATGGCGGCGAACATGATGGCCGGGAACACACCCCCAACCTGTGTAAGCACAAGGATGTACATCACGTAGTGAGCCAGCAGGCTTATGACCTCCCAATTTCTGTAGGGGGCTACTCCTCGTCGAAGATGCTGGACTGTATGGAAGCGCATGTTTAGGGATTGGGCCAAAAGCATTAGCGGAAATAGGTAGGCCTGGATCGCGATAAAAGCTTTCGAAATGGTTGATCGATGATGTGTTTGGGATGAAGAAAAGGCCAACGTTGCAAAGTTGACATCCGGGTCTTCTCCGACCTGGTTAGGACTCGAGTGGTGCTTGTTGTGCTTTGTTGTCCACCAGGTGTAACTCACACCTAGAAGAAGGTTGGCTATGAGCAGTGATAGGGCGTGCCTAATGCTCCGGTCATGAACAACTTGCCGATGCCCAATGTCGTGGCCCAATAGCCCGACTTGTGCGGCTGTGATCCCAACCAGTACGGCGCTAAGGGCTAGGAGTGCGATGTTGTTCACGGTTACCGCGAGGTAGTAGGCCAGAACAAATGGTCCGAGTGTTATGAAGGATTTCCACGTGTAATAAGCCGGTTGGGGCTTGAGCAGTCCTGCTGAACGCACCATTCGTCGTAGTGTGGCGTAGTCGTCTGGTGACTCAGGGCCGGGCCTTGTGTGTGAGTCAGTAGTTTTTGGGTCGGTCGGGCTCATGGATGTGTGAAAGCGCCGGACCTGTTGGGGCGTTGCATAACTTCTCCTGGGTTAGAAGCGAAGGTGTCTCGGGGTGTCTTGGTTGGACCGAATCTTGATGATACGCGCACGTGCTAGGCGTGTCGTTGACGCTTCCAGAGAGTTCTTGAAGCTTCATCAAGAACTCCCCGAGGTCCTTGCGCCCAAGGCAAACGGCTAGCAGTTCGAGATCTAGTTGCTGTTTTGACTTGTTTGAAAAGGTGCACGCGGTGGCCGGGGTGCTGGCTTTGGATGATGAGCCTGACAGTACCATGTGACTGACTTTCCGTTGCCACCGGTAACACGCAACCAACCGTCGTGAAAGGCTTTTTCGACGGCTTTTTGCCGTGTTCCGCAAGTTGTGCATTGAGGCATAGTGATCAATGAGTCCCCGATAGTTTGTCGAAACTTTTAAATACAGTACCGCGTTAGCGGTGGTTCTGGCTGCCCGGTGAACTCTAAACCCACTCGGTTTTGCGGAATGCTTCGGGATATTTAGGTAGTCGACGTCATCGGTACCCCCGGTAGGACTCGAACCTACAACCTGCTGATTAAGAGTCAGATGCTCTACCAATTGAGCTACGGAGGCAGGTGGCAAGCAGTGTGCTTTGCCGAATGGGATCGAGTGACAGTCTAGCAATGTCGTGATTACTAGCAGTGAACCATGCTGTTGCTGAGTTAGGGCCAGATGATGTTTTGGAGTGGTGGCGCGGCTCTAGGGGTCTGCGGGTAGTTGGTGCCTCCCCATGAGCCTTAGGCCAATGGCCAGGGTGCCAATGAACATCATTGCCGAAGTGACTCCAACGAGAGGGAATCCTCCCCTGTCGATCATTAGCCCTACGATTGGAGGAAATGCGAGTAACAACAGGTCAACCATAAATTGCATTGACCCCATGGCCCGTCCCACGTTTTCGTGCGGTGTCCGTTCAGCAACTAGGACTGGGGGCAACGCGGTCACGATGCCTCCAAGTGCGTAGAGTAAGGCAATAGATCCGTACAACCAGAGCGTGGCCGGCAGGAGTAGAAACAACGCGGCGGTGACGCTGAGGGCAGTTGTCATTATGAGTACTCGATGCCGGCCAAATGTGGTCAAGATTGGTCCGCTCGCAAACATGGTGGCGGTACGTGCAGCGGCTGCGGCTGTCATGACGATGCCAATTGCTGCAGGGTCGAGATCGAGAGCTACGCTTCCGTAAAGCGGGATAACCAGCCGTTTAATGGTGAACGTGCCTCCCCAAAGTAGAACGGCAAAGGCGGCTATTCCGAGCAGGGTTCTTGAGATACCCATGGACTTCGGCTGCCATGACCAAGAACCACTTCGTGACGATGTCGGACGTGGTGACTTTATTTGGCTCCAAATTAGTCCACTGGCGATGACTCCCACTAGTGCTGCGATGACATAGGCCGCTCGCCAGTTCAGTAGGGTTGCCGCGAACCCCGCGGCTGCGGGTGCAAACAATCCTCCGAGTTGGACGCCGGCCATTATTCGTCCGGTGGCGTGGCCCCGGCTTTTGGCTTGGGAAATGCGCACGATATGGCTCATGCCCGGGGTGAAAACGAGGGCTGACCCCAGACCGGCGATCAAGGATCCTGCAACGAGCATGGCAAAGTTCGGGGCGATGGCGCAGACGATGCTGCCCAGAGCCATGAGTAAAGTCCCGCCACATAGCGGAACTCGAGGCGGGAGTCGGTCACTCATAATTCCGGACGGGATGGTTAGCACGACGCGTGCAATTGCCGGTGCCGAGAGAAGCAGCCCCAGAACTGCGAGGGGGACACTGAATGACGACTGCAATTCCCCCATGATGGGTCCGACTACGGCAGACCCAAACGCCATGACAGTGAAAACCGCGAAAACAACGGCAACGTCAGGATGCCCGAACATCTCGGTGATACGTCTTTTTGGCATGGACTCCTTGAAATGCTTTGTTAGAGCGCGAACTTTGCGAGCGCTGTACCGATGTGCTGCACGGCTTTCTGTGTGACGCTTAATGCATTAGTGTCTTCAATGCTGACAGTAACAGCACGAGGCTAACGATGACGCGGAGTTGGGCTGACGACGTTGGAGAAGTGCTGGCACTGCTTGTGTTGTACACGCTAATTGGTGTTGGCCCGTTATTCAGTACGCTGCGGATGATGGAAAGGATCTTCCCTCCTGAAGATCCAGGTAGTTATGTCGCAAGCTCACCGATTGTTTTTTGGTTGGCCCTTGTCATGTTGGGATGTGTCCTTGGCTGGACTTTGAGTGGTCTCGCGGTCGACTACGAGAGGTTTTGGCGATTGCCTGGCCGTCTCAAAGCTTTTGAGCGGCTCGTCGGGGAGCAATCTGAAAACCTCGGGTTCTCAGATTCTTTGGTAGCGGATGCAGATGCGGTTTCCTTACTTCGCTATCGCTGGTTGCGAAGTCACGGTGTCACAGTGTTGCGAAATGCTCCGCTCACCTTTGTCTATGTTTCAGTACGCGGAGCATGGCTCGGGGCCGGTCTGTCAGTCATCACCTCATTGGTGGAAGTGGTACGTGCTACGTCTTTTGATGCTGGGGCGGATTGGGTCACTGCTCTTGGCTTTGTTGTGAGCGCCGTGGTGTTGCTTATTACAACTGCTGTTTCCAAGGGGTTGGGAAGGCGTGCTGCTCAGCAGGTGGTTTCTGCATTACGGATGCAGGCGGCACGTACCACTTGAAACAGATTTCGGTTTTTCGAGATGGCCAGAGGAGAATGACTGCGTGAAGAATCTGGGTCCTAGGCGTTTGTCGGGAGATCAACGAACGTTGCTGAGCAGTCATGGGTATGGTTGAGAAGACCCGCCAGGGCTTTGACTCCAAAAACCTCGGTCGCGTAGTGGCCGGCTGCAAAGAAGTGTATGCCTAGTTCCCGGCTCCACATCTCAGCTGGTTCAAAAAGGTCGCCAGTTATGAAGGCGTCGCAACCGATTTCGGCAGCCTCTCTGATGTATCGAGGCCCGCCGCCGCTGCATACGGCAATGCGATGGATATCGTCCGGTCCATTTGCGTAGTTGGCATGTAGTGGGCCGATGCGTTCCGTGATGCGTCGTGTCAGTTCTGCCGGAGCTATTGGTGGATTGCTCGACCCAAACCATCCGATTGGTCGGTCTCCTGTATAGGCGAAGCCGTCATCCTCCTGGCTAAAGTCGAGCGCTTTGATGATTTGGGCATTGTTGCCAAGGGTCGGGTGCCCATCCAAGGCCAGGTGGTAACTCACAAGGCTAATGTTATGAGCAAGTAAGACGCGGAGGCGTTCTCGGAGGAGCGGGTCAATCACGCGTGAGTCACTGTTCCAGAAGAGGCCATGATGGACGAGGACCATGTCTGCCTGACGTTTTGCGGCTTGCTCAAAGAGTTCGCGACTCGCGGATACTGCGGTAACTATATTGTGAACCTGCTCACTGCCATGCACCTGCAGTCCCATTGGTCCTGCATCGGGAAACATATTCACTTCAAGGGTCTGGTCCAGAAAACGAGCCAGCTTGCTTAATGGTTCAGGCATCAACAGCTTCGGGCGGGTTTTGGCGGCGCTCTCGTACTTGTTCAACGAGAGCAGCGTCGGTCTCCACCTGGACGGACATGGCGAGGAATTCCTCAGCGCTAATACCAAGTTCTGCAAGAACTCGACGGTCCACTGGGCATGGGTAGATGTATTCACCAATCGAACCATTAGCTTTTGCTCGAGCTTTGTCTGACATTCGAGCGATCCAAGGAATGCCGCCGATGACGAGGTCTCGAGGCCTAGGCTGAAATTCTTCTTCGGAAGACGAGTTGTTTTCTGGGGACATGCGTAATCCTAGACGAGCGAGGCGGATATGCGTCGAGTTAGGTCCGAAGTTTTCGGGAAAACACGGCCGAGAGTCGTGGGCGAAATCACTGGATTTGTCGAGAGCCCAGCGCCGGCTACCAGTAGAAGTAGTGCCGTAGAAGCTTCTAGCCGAGGATGGGACGAAGCCAGGCCCGGGGTTGCATTTAGGAGGCTGGACGGCATGGCGCACGAATTTTTTGGTGGTGTTGCGATGAGGAACTTTGCAAGGGTCCAGTCCTCAAAGTCAATTCCAAGTACTTCAAGGTCTATGAAGGTGGTCCGGGATGGTCCGAGAATCAGGTTTGTTGGAGTCGCGTCTAGCGGAAGTATCGATAGGTTGCTATCAATCACGATCTTGTGGAGTTGTGCAAGATCTTCGGTCGCAATTCGTGGGAAGGAGTCTCTAACAGTGTCTACGACGGATCGGATTTCGTTGACTCGGAGCGTTTTTGCATGCGCGCGCCGGTGTGAAGATAGTTTTGGGTAGAACCGGTTGAGGGCCGTGGTGAGTTCGCTCCAAGCCGTGAGAATCTTAGTGCCTTGGGTGGGTGAGGGGCCTTCTTTGCTGGATAGGCGTTGGTGCAGTGATTTTCCTGGGATCCAGTCGCGCACTATAGCCAGTTCGGTTATGACGGAACGTGCGTTTGCGGGCACAGGAGCGCCCATACGGGAGAGTTGCTGACAGCTAGTGACTTCCATTTGTAAGCGGTCTTCTGCACCAGGGCCGAAAAATAGTTTTACGAGTAGCTCCTGCCCGGGTGTGATGGTCCGCCATAGGCCCGGTGCGATTTCATGTGTGTGGATCTCGTCTCCTACGTCCAGATGGACGCAGGCTTGGTGGACTCTGATTTTGTCACTGGATAACTGTTTCAAATTCAATGTCCGTCCGAGTAATCGAAGAGAACTCGATATTGAGGGCTAGGCCCACGTCTCGTGGTGTCACGATTTCCCCGGTTGCTAGGCGAAGGCGCGCGTGAAGTGTTCTTGGTCCACTATGGGTTAATAACGAGATCCCGTCTCGTATATCCCGGCGCCGGCCTTCCGGGTCTCGCGGACGTTGGATTTCGAAGTTGGTGCTGGCGAGTAAGGTCGCAATGCGATTCTCTAGGTCGTATGGCTCATTGGTGGAAAGTAGGCAATATCGGGCCCACGTTGGACGGACCCGTCGTCCTTGAGCTCTGGCAACGGAACAAATCTCCATCCCTGGTATGGCCGCGTTGGCTAACTGATTCCTAACAACACCTGGGTCGATCGATTCACGAAAAGCTACCGTCATAAATTCTCGCAAGCCTGCGGCGCCTACGGATAGCGGCGGGCCAAAGCTCAGACGAGGCTTAGGGCTGAAACCTTGGCTATAGGCTAAGGGGAGGTTGGCCCGGCGTGTTACCCGTTCCCATGTTCGGCGGGTGTCGTGCTGCGATAAGAAGCGGGCTGCACCTGTCTTCGTGTAGCGAATCAGGTACCAGTTGGGGTTGGCTTCGGTGTCAGGTGTCACGCCTTAGGATACGAAGACTGTCCCTAGCTAACTAGTGGTGTCTCAACGAATAAGAGAGAGTCGAAGGTGCCATGTGCCTGCACGGGTTTCCATGCTCAAGCGCGTCACGAACTTTCATGCATGGATGGTCGATCTGGCCGGCGCCCGTCTTTGACTGGTTTTGGCTCGCATCGGCTGACATGCATTCACCCTCTCGATCAGCCCTTATGTGGACGTGTTAACAGGTTTCGAGAAGCGTTCTCGCACACACCCCCAGCGTCTCGTTTGCCTCGTGCTAGGTGCCCGTAGATACTTACCCATATACTTCCGCAGCCGACTGATGCAAGCAGTCGTTGAAGTGGTTCGGGGGATGACCGCTATATGACACGTGATGGCCTTGGCGAATGGACCCAATTACCACCGGCGGCACTTGGTTGGCTTCAGGACGTTGTGGGTGCTGGGCTAGGAGTGTTCTCGCGGCACCCCATTCCGGTAATCGGTCGGAGTGCGTCGTTAGATCGTGGTCATCCTGATTCCGGAGAGGTTATCCCCCCGCTTGTGGCGCTACGCCTTAGCCATGGGTCGGTCCTTGTTGCGGAAAACGAATGGTTGCCTGGACTTCGACCCGTTGTTACCGGAATGCCGGAGGACCTGCTCTTTTCATCTTTTGGAGCATATGAACTAGGACGGGTGATTCTTCCTTATGGATATGGGGTTTGGGGTCCTACTTTCTACCTTTTTGCGGATATGTCGACCTGGCGCGGCGAGGTTGATGATCGCGTGGAACTTCTCGGTCCCGAGAGTTTGGGATCAGTGGATTACGAACGATTCTGGCACTGCTATGACGGCGACGCGACCTGTGGCTTTGGCGTGATGGAAGATGGTGAGTTAGTTGCTTTGGCCGCGGTTCGCGAGCGCGGTTTTGGGTTGCAAGAGATTGGAATGGATGTCATGCCGTCTGCCCGAGGTCATGGCTTGGGCCGGGCGGTGGTGGGGGCTGCTGGCACGTACGTTCTCAACCAGGGTGATGTGGTTATGGCGACGACGGCTCCCTTTAACGTTCCGTCAGCTCGGACCTTGCGATCAGTTGGGTTGGTTTATGCCTTCAGCGAAATGTCGGCGTATGAAGGTGGCTTTCCCCTCCCACCACAGCCGCTCGGTCGGCCATATCCCGGGGCGAAAATTAAGAATTATTATCCCGATTGGGCCATGAATAAAGACATCGAGCCATCGGGTCGGTAGCAGTTAAGAACTTTCGTGGTCTAGGCGCATAATTCGTGCGCTCCATCCCATCGATGCAATCCCGGAACGTGCGCATTTCCCGAGACAATGTCATCGCGTGCGGCCAACCATGATTGTTGCCATTCGTCAGGGTCATGTAGTTCTGAGCTTGGATTCTTCCGGCTTCGAGCGATGAAGCCGGGCAGGAAATCTCGGCCGGTAGCTTGCCCGATGGGGTTGTAACGGATATCGAGACTAAACCGTATCTCCTGACTCTTGTTGGGCAGAGAGGAATGGATGCATGTTCGATGCATCAGAAGGACATCACCCGGGGACATGGGTACGGAGACGACAAGATGTTCAGGGATAAACTCCATCGGGATTCTGGCTCCTTGTACGGGATGAGGGCAGTGGAGCTGTAGCCCCTCCGCATGGCTGCGGGGTACGACCTTGAGACAGCCGTGTTGCTCGCTAGCCTCTGTTAGAGGAAACCATACAGTGAGCATCTCAGTGTTATCGGCTTCAGCGTTTACGACGCCATTGTCTTGGTGCCATCCCGTTGTGGAGTTTTGGCTGTTTCGTTTTTCTCGGGGCACCAAATGCTCGGGAACCTTGACCCGTACATGTTGCACTGGATTCGAATAGATTTCTGGTCCGATGATCGACTCAACAAGGTCTAGAAGATGATTGTTGCGAAGCAGGCCGAACATGGCGGGCCCGAAATTCAACTCAGTATCCGCTTCTAGTTGTGCGTACGGAGGGAAGTTAATGTCAAACGGATAGGTGTTCAGATAGCCAGACTCACGCGCTATCGCGATTGCCCGTTTGCCAAAAGGAAGATCCGAATACGTCGAGCTAATTTCTTTAGCGGCGTAGAGGCGTTGGCTCATACGGTCAAGAATTTGGGAGTATTCGTCTATGACGGGTTGCAGATCCTTCGGCATGCTCAGAGCATTCCGGGCAACTACATAGCCATCAGTCTCGAATGCTCTCAACTCGCTGTCGGATAATTGCATGGGGATGCACCCTTTCGGAGGAAGCCCGAGTTTAGGGGAGATTCCCTTCATGGTTGGACTGGATGTTGCTGTAATCCTGTCGTTCCAACTCTTGTTCGCTACCACAACCTGAGAGGAATACCGTAGAGGCCATCAACACGGCTACCGCGATGGATCCTACTCTGGACCGTTCAATGACCAGTGATTCAGGATCGATGTGAAGGTCGATGGGCTTTGACGATGTCTCGTTGGGGTCCGTCGGGCTATTGTTTTTGTCGAACAGTGTGGCGCCGATGACGGGTTGATTTCCAATTGCGTTCACCATGGGCAGTCATGAGTGGCTGGGGCGAGATGGCTAGATCATGCACTATGGCGCGGCTTTCCTCCACCTGGGCCTCATCCCTTTCATCGTGGGTTTTGTGCTTGCGATAACCTCTCCAAACAAACGTTGGGAAGCCGTGGTTCCGCGGGTGGTGACGCGTTGCAGTACGTGGAGCTACAGGCAGCAGATTTTTGGCCGGGATTGTTGCCGAACCCCTATTTTGAAACCCCAACGATGATGTGGCTTGGATAGTCTGAATCGTGGTAGACCGTCTGGTGTGCGGGGAGGGTTTTTCGGCTGTCACCCAGGGGCGCACCAGTATTAGGGTTGACGTCAAATCGTGGATAGTTCGAGGACGAGATATCGACACGTAATCGGTGACCATGTCCAAACCGGTTAGCCGTTGGATACAAGATGATTCGGAATTCCGTGGGCGTTTCGGGTTCGAGGAACTCTTCTCGTTCGAAGCCATTTCTATAACGGGCCCGGATGATGCTGTCGGCTAAGTTGAGTTCAAATCCTCCCGGGGTTTCCTCCGAATGTGGATGAATGTCGAGCAGTTTTGCGGTGAAGTCTGTGTCGATCGCACTGCTTGCGGCGTAGATCACGACCTCTATTGGCCCCACGAGTTCAAAGGGCTCGCTAAACGGTTCTGTCTGAAAGGACAGGACATCCGGCCTGCTGGCGAAGCTCAAGGTGTCCCGGTGACCGTGGAATCTTCCAGGTTGACCTCGTTGGTCAAAGGCTCCTGAAGGCAGGACGTCTTCCGAGGCGCTAATCGACCCACCGGCTGTAGGGACCGGGTTTCCGGGATCGAAAGTGAACTGGGTGGCCGACGGGGACATTGAAGGCACAGCTTCTGATAGGGACCCATCGCCGTGCAGGTGAAAAACGTTGGTTTGGTCATTCGGTGGCCATGTTTGCGCTGATTCCCATCGGCCGCCATGCCAGACGGCCCCGTCGAGATCGCCTGGGCGACGGCCGGCCTGGTCGCCCATAACGAAGTAACGAACGGGGGCTTCGTGGTTGAGGCCAGTCGCCATACCTTTAAGGTGATGATCGAAGAAGCGTAGTCGGATGTCATCATAAAGGGGGAGGGCGGCTTCCAGCCCGAGTTCAATATCGCCGATGGTGCTTTCCTCGGTTGTCGGCTCACCATGGCGCCACGGACCTAGCAATAGCTGCATAGGGCTTTTCTTGAGCTCTTGGAGCGCCAGGAAGTTTTCGATGGCGCCTCTGGGGTATGTGTCGTACCAACCGCTCTGAAACAGGATGGGAACGTCGGCATGGTCTAACCAGTAATTGTCAATGTTGTAGCCACGCTGTAGCCAGTAATCACCAACAGATCCGATGGTTAGGATGTCCCACGCCCATTGTTCGTAGCTCGGCAGTAGCCGTAACGCTGTGCTTCCTGGTCTGAAGCGTAGTGGAGGCCCAAGTATCTCGGAAATTCGTGCGAATTCATTGAGGAGTACTCGATGGAGGTCACGGTCGGCCTGGGCTTCACGGCTGGTTGTGGCCATCCAAAAGGCATAGCGGATAAACCGTTGCTCAAGAGCTCCCCCCTGCCGCATCGACGAGATCAGATAGTTGCTTGTGCCTTGTCCAACCACCTGTGCACACAGATGGGGCGGGCTCAATGTGGCCAGCGCACTTTGATCGGATCCTGCGTAGGAAGCGCCCATGGTGCCAACCTTCCCTGAGCACCAAGGTTGCTTGCCGATCCATTCGACGGTGTCATACCCATCGGGAGCTTCCTTGGCGAAGGGGTACCATTCACCTTCGGACTCCCCGCGTCCGCGCACGTCGTTCATGATGACGGCATACCCTCGCCTTGCGTACCAATGGCCACGCCGTGCATACCGAATGGAGTCCTTCAGGTACGGTGTTCGTTCAAGCAATGTCGGGAACGAACCGTCGACGGCTTTCCCATTAAGAGCTGGCAGATAAAGGTCGGCGGCCAGGGTTACGCCGTCCCGGGTTCGAAATTGGACATTAGGGACCACAACCGAGTCATGCGAACGGGGTGAACCCTCAAACGGGGACTGGGACATAGCTACAGCGACTCCTGAGGGTTTGGGGTGGGCCCAGGGCCAGTCATGGTAGTTCCTTTGCCTGAGACATCCGCCGGGCTCGGTGTCCGTTAAGTAGTTTATTGATGGGAGTGTGCCGGACAAAGTACTGGTACGTCGTCAGACCGATCGCGAGGGTCAGACCGGTGGCGAGTAGGAATTTGAAGACGGGGCTCCATTCCACGCCGGTTATCTCGCGGAGGCGACCATGGCGGTCCAGATGGGCCAACCAGAATGTGAGAAACGCGACGACTGGGAGGTGCATGACGTAAATCCAGTAGGACGAATCAACGAGCCATCGGACCACGGGGCTGTGGTTTTTGAGTAGTCGTTCGGCTATCCCCACAAGGCAGATGGTCCAACACGTTGCCGTAAGGCCCGTGCTCAGGGCTGTGATGGCCCCAAATACAGGGACCAGTGACATGGCCCCACGGACTGCAGCATCAAACCCGAGCACTGTAAAGGCTAGCTGTATCACGAAGCATAGGCTTCCGACGGTTAAAAGGGTCCCGATCACGAGGGGTGTCTTCAATTGTTCCAGCAGATGAGGTCTCCCGTGGAGCCCGTAGCCAAACAGGAAAAAGAGCGAGCAATACAGGAAGTGGGCCCAACTGATTGGCCACCAGGCGAGTGAGAGTTCCCCCCCTCCTGCAAACTGAAGAACCGCCGCTGCAACCATGAGCAATATCGGAAGCCGCGTAAAGGTGATCCTTCCCCCAAGTCGTCTGAGCGGTCGAGCGATTGTCAGCCCGGTGCCAACGGTGCGAGAAACGAGTAGGGCTGTGTACTGGATGAGCAGGTAGTACAGGAACCATAGGTGAAAGATCGGTAACCTGCCCAGGGTGTTTGGTTTGTCGGTTTGTTCAGTGGGGAAAGCAAACTCGCTCGTCCATCCGTACACCCATACGGCCGGAACGATAGCCATCATGATCGGCCAGAAGATGATCAGGGGGACTGCAATGCGTCCAATCCTGTTTCCGATGAAGGCACGTGTCGTGCGACGTTCTAACAAAAGGTGGGCGAAAAACCCTGCCAGCAGGAAAAAAGCTGGCATTCGCCATACATGAATTGATTCATACACGACCCATAGCACTAGGGACTGTTCGTCATCGACGGGCCATAGTGGATTTCCTTTCGGAAAGAAATATGGGATGGACGCATGGATGACGATGCCGAGCAACATGGCAATCGTCCTGAGACCGTCAAGGCCGTGGTAACGCGGGGATGCTTGATTCGTGGGGGTCGGTAGCGTGCTGGAGGACATTGCTATTTTGAAAATAGGACTTCCATGACGTCGCCGTCTTTGACTTCGTAGTCCCGACCCTCCTGGCGGACGACACCTTGCTTCTTAGCCTCTACCAGAGAGCCAGCGGTGTTGAGTTGGTCAAAGGCGACAGTCTCTGCACGGATAAATCGCTTGGCAAAGTCTGTGTGAATGGTTCCAGCAAAATCAATTGCGCATGACCCGTTCGGGATGGACCAGGCCCGGGCTTCGTTCTCTCCCACGGTGTACACCGTGAGGTGCATCGCCGTTTGGGTGAGCGCCTGGCTTATGCGTGTCACGGGGGCTGAGGCGATGCCGATATCGTTCATGATTTCCTCGCGCTCAGCACTAGGTAGTTCGGTGGCTTCAAATTCGATGGCCGCACTAAACCCGACTACGGAATGGGTCGCTACGCGGGTCTTTTCACTGCAGGTCTTCTGCAGGCTGGCCCACGCTGGGACATTGTTGTCTGAAGTGTTCAGAATGAAGCACAACGGTTTGAGGGTCATAAAGCCAAAGCTTCGGACCCGGTGCGATTCATGGGTCGACAACGCGAGTGCGTTGAGGGGGTGGCCAGACTCAAGGGTTTCGCGGAGACGCAGGAATAGCGATTCCTCCTCCTCGAGCACCGATCTTTCGGCACGAGCCGCTCGCTTGAACTCCTCTTCGATGCGTGCGCACCGGTTCTCTACCATTTGAAGGTCAGCAAGGATGAGCTCAGCAAAGGTCTCATCCAGGCTCTGCACGATGCCTGTTGTGGAGTCTGAATGGAGGAACAAAGGAAGAACGAGCACGAGGAGGTCTAAGGACTGGAGGCTGTTGATCCATTCGCTTTGCCGACCTCCGCGGTCACCAAGCCCAACCCCCTCGTAATCGATAAGTTCAAGGACAGTCCGTGTCGTTTTTCTTGACCGGCCGATTTCGGCAAGGCGCTCGAGGCGGGTATCCCTCGGACGTAGATGCGTGGCTCGCGCGGTGAAACGGCCGGTGCCATCGGCTTGGAACGCGTTCCCATGGGCGAGGGTGTCGAACACCGATGTTCGGCCTGAGCCGCGTATGCCAAGTAATCCAGCCTTCAACACGTGGAGGGTTCCTGAGCGGATGCGTAGTCTGTACATGAAGATACTGGACCACGGTCACGGATGGGATGATTTTCAGGAAGGCAGGCAGGGAGGCGTATCGATGAAACTGGCTGACTTGGTGTTGCGACCTTCGGACTATTGTCCACGCCCGCCCGATGGACCGCTTTACCCTATTGGCGTCATTGGCTGTGGCGGCATTGTCAACCACTCCCACCTAGCCGCCTACCGGGATTTTGGGTATGAGGTAGTGGCGTGTACCGATGTCGATCCAGATGCCGTCGCTGCAACGCAAACGCGATGGGGTATTGCGGACGGTGATACTGATCCCAGCGTCGTTCTGGACAATCCAAAGGTTGCGGTTATTGACCTCGCTGTCCATGCTCATGTACGCCCCACGATATGGGAGGCGATCCTGGGCTCGGGTAAGCCCGTGTTGTCACAAAAGCCCTTTGCCATGACCTGGGATTCGGCGGTGTCCATGCAGCAGGCAGCGGTAACGGCCAGCGTCCCCTTGATGATCAACCAGCAGGCTCGGTGGGCCCCCGCGCATGCCGCGATTAAACACCTTGTGGACCTCGGGGTGTGCGGGCAGCTGTTTAGCGTGGTTCACATGCGTCGCTCATGGCAGGACCAGCCTGACAAGTGGTGGCGGGATCTTGTTCATTTCAACCTGATTGATCATGGCGTGCACTTCGTTGATCTCATACGACATTTCGGTCAGCGCACTCCGGATGCTGTGAGCACGACGACTGCCATGATGGATGGGCAAAATGCCGTGTCACCGCTCAGTCATAGTGTGGCGATGCACTTTGATAGTGGCGACTTTACGGCGGTGGACAGCTCCAACAACATTGTCCAGAGCCCGGCTGCACGGTCCGAGGCTTGGTACATCGATGGTACGGAGGGTTCGGTCATAGGCACCCCGGAATGGGTTGAGGTCACGCGACGTGACGAGCCTGAGGCCTCGGTGCGGTTCCCTGTTGAGGGCCGATGGTTTCCCGACGCCTTTGGTGGGAGTATGGGCGAGATGATGTCGGCAATGGCGGAAGATCGTGAACCGTTGACATCGGGTCGAGATAACCTTGACTCGATTCGCATCGTCATGGCGTCGGTGCGGAGCAGTGAGGAAGGGCGGACCGTCCGGCTCGACGAGTTTCGTGAAGACGGGACATAGATTTGTCGAAACGAAGACAAGCTGACTCAATGTTCATGAAGAACCCCAGGCATACGTGCAAACGGTTTACGCGATCTCTGGTACGGTGCCGATCAAATGGAATCGTGAAGTAGAGGGGGGACAACGATGACGACCTACCGTGTGGGCCTGCTGGGCGTTGGTCCGCGTGGCCTGTCTCAGGCCAGAGCGTACATGCTGCATCCGCGGATTGACCTGGTCGCAATGGCTGATATTGATGCGGACCGGTTGGCAGCGGCTGCGGCCGAGTTCGGTCTGGAACGGACCTATCAGGATTATCACGAGATGCTGGATAAAGAGGCTTTGGACATTGTCAATATTCCGACGCGTACCGACCTGCACGCGCCGCTCACGCTAGGGGTGCTGGAGCATCGGGCTCCGAAGGCCATTGTGCTCGAAAAACCTATGGCTACGAGCCTGGCGGATGCAGATGCCATGGTGAAATTGGCTGAGTCGACAGGGACTCGTCTTGCGGTGCATCACCAGATGAGGACGACGCCTACCTTCACAGTTGCTGAACGTCTTATTGAAGCTGGGGATATTGGGCCGTTGACCTCGATCAAGATCCGCGGCAAGGGGTACTACGGTGGCTACGACATGCTCAATATTGGGACCCACTTGTTGAACGCGACACGTCGGTATGTGGGTGAGGCACGGTCCGTGGTCAGCCACTGTGAGACCGGCGGGCGGCCAACAACCCCAGCCGATATTGTCGAGGGACCGTACGGATTTGGACTTATCGCTGGCGAAAACATTTCAGCCATTTATGAGTTTGATGATGGGCGCCATGCGTTCGCTGAATTTCATCGGCGAAGTGAGCCGAGCAGCGGATGGGTGCATGTCAAGATATACGGCGAGGACGGTGCCCTCTGCTTGTACAACTCGCGCGAACTGTTCATTCGCCGGGGTCGCGACGAGGTTGTTGGCGATGTGCCCTGGGAAAGGTTTGAGCTGGCCGATACGGATCGGTATTTGCATGGACATGATTACTACGAACATGCAGGCGGTGATCTTTGGATGGCCGAAGAAACGGTGCGGGTGCTTGATGAAGGACGTGAGCACGAGTGCAGTGGCCATGAAGGTCGAGCTGTTATGGAAATGATGGATGGGGCATGGCTCTCACATTTCCGCGGAACACGTGTGGATTTTCCGCTTGAACGTGGTCACCATCCATTGCGAGATGCCCTGGCCGCACAGGGGTTGCCTGACCCCGACCCTGACCGGTCAAAACTTCGCTACGGTGATTGGCTTCCCGGTGAACTCGAACGGATTGGTGCCTAGATGATGAGGAGTGTGTGGTGCGTGTAGACGATCTTGCCGGTAAGACGGTTGCGATAGCGGCGTCTGGTGGCCTTGATAGCTGCACGATTACTCGATGGCTTGTCGCGCATGGGGTTCACGTGGTTTCCCTCACAGCTGACTTGGGGCAGCCCGATGAGGGTGATATTGGGGATGCAGCTGAACGTATGCGTGTTTCCGGTGCGAGCGAAGCCGTGATTGTGGATGGTAGAGAGGCGTTGGTACGTGCAGGGCTTGAGGTCGTGCAAGCACAGGCCTTCTATGAGGGCGGGTATTGGAACACAACGGGCATTGCGCGTTATGTGACCGTTGCTTGCCTGTTGCCAGAGCTGACCTCCCGTGGCATACACGTGTTCGCTCATGGGGCTACGGGCCGAGGGAACGATCAAGTCCGATTCCAGCTAGCGACGAACATGCTGGCCCCCACTATCGAGGTGTATGCCCCGTGGCGTGACCCAAGCTTTCTTGACCAATTCCCCGGCCGTCGAGAGATGATTGCCTATTGTGAGGATGAAGCGATACCGATTCGAGCTACGGTCGACAAACCGTATTCCACGGATGCCAACCTCTTGGGGCTGACGCATGAAGCGGGCCGGTTGGAGGATCTCAACACGCCAACGGAGTTTGTTGAACCTGAGATGGGGGTATACCCCAAAGATGCTCCTAGGGACGGGCAGCAAGTGACGATGCGTTTTGAGGCTGGCGTGCCCGTGAGTCTTGACGGGGAATCCCTAACGCTGCTTGAGGTTTTTGAACGTGCCAATGCGCTCGCTGGTGTGCATGGTGTCGGTATTGGGCTGCACACGGTTGAAAATCGCTTTGTTGGTATTAAGTCGCGCGGCGTCTATGAAGCCCCGGCGATGGCGCTGCTGGGGGCGGCCTATGAATTCCTTTTGCAACTGGTGCTGGATCGTCGAGCCCGGCCATTATTTGACTCCATGTCGGCAGCCCTCGGGCGTCAAATTTATGAGGGGTATTGGTACGACTTGGCGAGCAGCTCCTTGCGGGAGGCAATCGCGACCTATACAAGAGTCGTTACAGGCACTGTGATCGTGGAGGTGCGTGGTGGCCACGTGCAATTTGTGGGTGCGTTGGATGTTCCTCATAGTCTCTACACTGACGCTTCGAGCATGGAAGGTATTGGTGAATTTGATCATGTGGACTCTGAGGGGTTCCTTGGTGTGCTTGGAGTCAGTGCTCGAGCGAGTCGTGCGGCAGGGCAAACCTCCATTGAATAGCTGGTCGTGACAGGAGAGGTCCCATGAGCGTGCTTTTTGCGGCTGTCGTATTTGTGTTGGGGTTTCAGGCAGTCCGAGTCTTCACGACCCAGACCTTCTGGGTTTTGGGTGAGACGTCTGATCGGGTAATTCTCCTCTTGGTCGTTGTGGGTGTGTTCGCCGCTTGGAGTCTTGCCGGTCTCCTTGCGTTGGTGCTGGGCCTACGCTGGGCGCGCTTCGCGTCGGTCCTCGTGCTCGCTGGTGCAGCCGTTATTGGTCAACTGGTCGGTGACCCGACGGTAGATATCATTTTGGGGGCGGCGGGAACCATTGCGTTTGGATGGGTTCTTGCGCTGTCGGTAGCCTCGTTGGGCCAGGCCGCTGGCTATGGTGCAGCAGTGGCCTTTGCGATTGATGTGGCAATTCGGTCGGTCTTTGTCACCGTCGACGCCCCGTTTAGTTCGTCACCCCTGGCCGTGGTCTTGGTTTTGATAATGGCTATGGTGGTCTTGGTCGGCGGCCATGTCACGGCGTTGGAGCCAGGCAGGTTTTCAGGGCTTCGTAAGAGTTCGTCATTGCTTGGCGTCGGCCCTGCCATGGTGGTCTTTATGGCCTATTCAGGAAACTTCGGCCAAGCGGCGGCCCCGGATGCGGTGGATCTTCGTGCGACCATGATCTGGGTCGCCGCGGGCGCTGTCGTGGGTTTGGCATGGGCGGGGTGGGCGGTAACCAGTGGAAGGTTGGGTGCTCGGATGCACGTCCTGATGGGTGCGGGGGCACTTGCCCTTGGGGCGATGCTGGTTGGGTCAGTGCCAGGATTTAATGTTGTCGGTATAGCCGTCATCGGGTTAGGTCTTTCGGTGATCACGACGTCATTGTTTTCCTCAGACCAACAAGATGGAACGGCAGCCTGGACGATTTCCAGCCTCACAATCAGCGGCCTGATATTCGTTGTCCTGTTGTTTGTGTTTTATTCCTTCTATGGACCGACATGGGTGCTCCCGGCTGCGCTGGCCAGCGTTGCCGTTCCTGCTCTTGGGACAGAGCTTTTCCGACGTGATCGAGTCTGGTCGGAACGCTTTGCACCAAAACATCGGGGCCTTTCGGTTTGGCGAGTCGAGGTGCTTTGTTTTCTGCCTCCATTGCTTGTTGGTCTGATGTCCGCTCCGCCGTCCCCACAGCCTCTGACCGCCACATCTGCTGATGTTCGTGTCGTGACGTACAACATCCGGCAGGGCTTTGGTGCGAGTAGCCGATTTGATCTTGAGGCCGTTGCCCGTGAACTGGAACAACACCCGGCGGAAATCGTTGCCCTTCAAGAAGTGGGCCGTGGCTGGGTGATATCTGGAGCTGCTGATTCCCTGTCGTGGCTGTCGAAACGCTTGGACATGCCGGCTTATTTCGGTGCGAACGCAGGTGATCTTTGGGGGAATGCTGTGCTGACCTCGTTGCCGGTAGAGAAGGTGCAGAACACCCATTTCAATTCGAAAGGACGTATCCCTCGTGGGTTTCAGACCCTCAATCTTGAGGCTCTAGGGACCTCGGTCACCATCATTAATACGCATCTTGATCATGAGGCTGATGGGGCCCCCACCCGAGCATCCCAGGTTGTGCGGATACTGGAATCATGGAACCAAGGGCCACGGACTCTTTTGGTTGGCGATATGAACGCCGAAGCTGGTACAGCGGTTGTTCGGACGCTGGATAAGGCCGGGTTTAGCGATAGTAATCTGGACGGCCCTATGACCTATCCTTCGGGTGGGCCACTTGAACGCATTGACTATATATTTTCGACGGCTGACCTGATGTCTGCAGAGACGCTTACTGGTAATTCCACCGCTTCCGATCACTTGTTGGTGTGGGCCCGGATACGACTTGCTTCCTGACCGCTCCTGGGTTTGTGCTCGTCATTGTTTGTCGTGGGGTTCGGACCGTGAGGGTCGTGGGGGTCTAGGTGTGTGGTACACAACCCGAGTTGCTCATTGAGAAGCATTCGTCCTGCCCGTTCTTCGGACGCGACCAGTTGTGGCCGATTGATTGCGTATGCCGCTCGTCAATTGGCGGGCCCGGTGTTCGGCGATGGAGATCCGGTTTTGGCTGAACGTCGATTCAGTGGTCTGTTTGAGTTGCCCGGAGGTCTGTGGAGCTTTGACTTGGCGGACGTTGCTATCGAGGGTGAGACCGTCGTGGGTGTGATTGGACACTATCCCAGACCCATTTCGGTTGGCCGAGAAATTCGTACGATTCGTGCAGCCATCCAAGTGTATGGCGTGATCGGCACCGGCCTTCTGCTCTGGAGGCTTCGACACCTTGTGAGTGCTCGGCCATCCGATGCGTCCCGTGCGTACTATGTGTCGAATCTGGCGGTGGCCACACATGCTAGGGGTCGAGGTATTGGGAGCGGCTTGATCCAGCATGCCTACGAGGCTGCCCGACGGGCTGGCGCTGAGGCCGTCGGGTTAGAGGTGCTTATTGATAACACGGCAGCTATCCGCCTCTATGAGCGTCATGGTTACGTGGAACGAGGCCGGCGGCTGTCCAAGGGGTTGGAACGGATGACGGGGTCGCCCGGGCTCCTCTACATGGAACGCAAGGTGCGTGTGACGCTCTAGGATGCTTCGATAACTGCGTCCAGATACTTTCGGGATCGAGGCAGGACCAGCTTAGGGTCTTCAGAAAACCCAAAGGCTTCTATTGACATAACTCCCATGTAGCCGGCAGTTTTTAGAGCGCGAATGATCGGGAGAAAATCAGTATCGCCCTCCCCCGGCGCCTGCATGTTGGCATCGTTTACGTGGACATGGGCCAGCCACGGTAAGGCCATATCAAGGGCCCTCTCAAAGCTCCGTGATTCCCGAGCGATTTGCTTTACATCCAGCACGAGTTTGACCGCGGGATGATTCATCCGTTGTATGACCGATATGCCCTCAATGGTGTCATTCATAAAATTCGTGAGGGATGGGACAAGCGGTTCGAGGCACAGGGTGATGTCGAGATTCTGCGCCAGATTTGCCGCCGGCGTGAGTTCTGCGATGAATAGGTCCGTGGCCTCGGCAAAGGTGGCGTCGATCGGGGCGTGGCGTTGCCGCGGAGATCCTACGACAATCGTGCTGACCCCCATATGCGATCCGAGGCGAACAATCGCGACTAATTCATCGGCCGAACGTTGACGCAGGATTTCATCGCGGGTGACCAGGTTCAGGTGCGGTGCATGTTCGAAGAGCGAGTTCATGGCGACGAAGTCCAGGCCCATTGCTCGCGCGACTTGGAGGATTTGGACTCGCATAGCCGGGTCAGCATCCATTATCGGCGTGCCTAGTGATCCCGGGATTATCTCGACAGCATCGAACCCTGCATCTGCCGCGAGTTCAAAAAAAGCCTCGATCGGTCGATCGTCAAGCGTCTTGTTACATACGGCCAGGCGCACGTTTAGCGATTGCGAATTTCGGCGAACTCCGGATATCCGTGCGCGCTACGGTGGTACTCATGATCGAAGTAGGTGGTGGTCTTGAAATACTCGTGGCGTCCGTCAGTGGCCTCCCGCCTTATAGCCATCAACAGTTGTTCCTGCTCGGCCTCCGGCATAGGCTCGAAGTTTTTGGCAATTTCCAGATCCTGTTGGAGGTCATCGTCATTGACCATGCCGCATATCAACACTGAAATGTTTTGTGAAAGGGCGTAGCGCCGGCACTGTTGGGCGGTGACACCTCCGACACCGACAAATTGCCCATTTCCGCCGAGCGACTTCATGCCCAGGCACGCAATGCCTCGTGCATTCAGGAGTGGCAGGATTTCACGACCAAAGCTCCTAAACGAGCTGTCAAAGGGGCTGATGGGCATTTGGCAGGAATCCCATTCGATGTCCATGTCGAGCATGGCTCGAAGGATGTGGGGGCTCTTATGTCCCGTAAATCCGATGTATCGGACTTTGCCTTGCTCGCGGGCTTCTAGGAGCGCCTCAATGGCACCTCCGGCTTCAAAGATCCACTCCGGATCGTTGTCGTAATTAACTTCGTGCAATTGCCAAAGGTCAACTTGGTCCACTTGAAGCCGCTGAAGACTTTCCTCCAGTTGTATGCGCGCAGTTTTTGCATCGCGGGCACAGACCTTAGTCATGAGGAAAACATCGTCGCGGCGCCCCCTAAGGGCCCGACCGTACCTGGTCTCGGATGCCCCGTATCCGTAATCCCATGCGGTGTCCATGAAGGTGATGCCCGAATCGATGGCGGCCTTAATTACGACGTCGGCTTCGGCGTCGGTGACTGAGGACCGTGAGAGATGCCCGCCTCCAAGGCCGATTAGGGAAAATCTGTCGGGATGTCGACCAAAACTACGGGTTGGCAGGGAGGTGTCACCTGGTGGCATGTCGAGGTCCTATGTCTGAAGGAGCGACTTTCGATCGGATCATGACATGCAACATGTCGTTAGACCATTCCTTCGACTTCGAATCCCCATAAGGAGTACACGCCGCCCTTGGTCAAGACTTCCGAGGCATAGTTCTCGGCGTTGTCGACCGGACGGTATCCAAGTTCGCTAACGGCGTTGGTGATGTCCCAATACGCTCGGGCGTTCGCCGAGATGCCGTAATAGATTCCATATTTTATGTCGGGCGCGAGAATTGCCCGTTCAGTTAGGTTTACGAGGTCTCGATCGCTCAGCCAGGTCGATAGGATGCGGGGGCCCATTGTGAAATCCGTTGGCTTGGCCCGATATTCATAGCTGCCAATTCGTAGCACGATAACTTCAAGGCCAAAGCGGTCCGAGAAATAGCGTCCGACGGTTTCTCCCCAGACCTTGGCTGCCCCATATATGCCATCTGGCCTTGGCAGCGATTCGGCATCGCATCGATCGCCGACCATTTCATACCAGCCGGTGGCGTGGTTAGAACTGGCGTAAATAAGGCGTCGGACACCGGCCTTGCGCGCGGCTTCGTACGCGTTCCACGCGCCAACCACATTCGGGCCCAAGTATTCGTCGAAGTTGTCGGTGTTGTGGTTGGATTTGGCGTGCATGTGGACCACGACGTCCTGGCCGGCAAAAGCCTCGGCGACCGCGTCCACATCGTCAAAGTCCAACTGAATGAATCGTGGGTCGTCATTAGGGCTTCGGGAGGTGCCCGTGAGGGTGAATCGATCGTCCAAATCCTCCATTAGCGTCTGGCCAATCTTTCCAGTCGCTCCAGTCACCATTACGTTTATGGGGTCAGGCACTTTCTTTCACGTCTTTCTGTTTGGTGAGCACAAGTCTCCGTTGATCCGAGATCGAAGCATACCGGTATCGGCCCCAAGAGGCACCCATCCCGGAGGTGGGCCAGACCCGGGTTCGTGAGGTCCTGCGTGCCAAAGCAACGTTGCGCCGGTCCATGCGAAACTATGGACGGGCCAACGCCGTAATGAGTTGCTGAGGGGGGAGCTGATGCTAGATTTCACTCGGTCATTTATCACGTGGACCACCCAGCCCCGTGGACGACATCCCTACTACAAATGGGATGGGGGATTTGTCGGAGATCCGGGCGACGTGTACCGCGTGCGGACGCAGGTTGATTCGACGATGTTCGTGATTGAGCCAGACACCGGTGTGGAGACACCGTTCTACCTTTCGTACCCCTGCCGAACTGAGATGACGATCGCGACCGATCAGTTCTTTATGATTCCGAGTGGAGAATGGCGAGCTTGTTTTGGCCGCGACGCCGTCGTGCCAATCGCGCGACGTCCGTCGAGCGAACAAGAAGTGCGAGGACGTGCACCGTTCAGTGAGCGATATTCGGACATGGACTTTGCCCTGGTTGACCGGTCTAATGTTGACGCTCTAACAAATGGCGAAGGGGTCAATGAGGCTACGCAAGCTGGAGATGTCATCAATGGGCAAACCACCTATCGCGATGCCTCAACCGGCCTCGACATCCGTATCGAGTTCCCGATCCGATTAATGAACCTGGATCCGGAGCATGCCAAGTTCCAGCTGTGCTGTGGCCCGGTGATTCTTCCCGACCTGACGACCTGGGATGGCCGAGGGTTGGATCGTGTGTTTCTAGCCGAAGTTGCGTTTAGTTCCTTTGACTACGTCGAGTTTATTCTGCGGCGTGAAATCGAACCGGCAGAGAGCGAGAAAGCCTGGTTTCACGAAGTTCGTGGACGTGACCGGTTGGAGCTATGGGATCCAGAGGATCACCCTCCCGAACCAGTAAGGCAGACTCGACCGTCGCCGACGGTCTACCATGAGACACGAGCCTTTCCGGCCAAGAATGTCATCTTGCGCGCATCGTAGAGCTTGCACGGGCGAGCCGTTCGAACGGGTCAGGATGTGGGACTAACATACGAGGCGGCCTGGGGGCTGCCTCGGAGGTGCTGGCGCCTACGGTCGACGCGACAGCTGGTCGTTGAGGAGATCGACTGCGGCCGGACAGACGTTCACCCGAGAGAACCTTCACGCCATGTGTCGTCATGCATGGCGAAACTCGCTAGATTCATCTAGCGCTAGCGTATATGGCTAGCCTGGAAGCCATCAATGACCGGGATGGCGTAAGGAGGCGGTATCACGTGACTATCCCTGCGACCACAAGGATTGGCCACGTCCATTTGCGGGTGGCTGATCTTGAGCGGGCGATTGGCTTCTACTCCGGCCTCCTCGGCCTCGATGTCATTCAGCGTATGGGCCAGGAGGCGGCCTTCTTGTCTGCAGGTGGATATCACCATCACCTGGGGCTGAATACGTGGGGTGTGGATCTCGAGGCGGGCCCGCCGGCTGCCGGGACGCCTGGTCTTTATCACTTTGCCCTTTTGTATCCGGGTCGAGCCGAGTTGGCTCAGGCGGTCAAAGTTTTGGTGGAGGCCTCATGGCCAATCGCTGGCTGCTCAGATCACGGTGTCAGTGAAGCGGTATACCTAGCTGATCCGGACGGCAATGGCATTGAGCTCTGTTGGGACCGACCGATGGATGAATGGCCGCGTTCGGAAGACGGAGCACTAGCGATGTTTTCCCGGGCCTTCACTGTGGAGCAACTCCTGGAAAGCTCCTGAGGAACGGTTGCGTCCCGCTAGTCGTAAGGGGCTGTTACCAGCTCAATGAGCTCCGGCAGCTCCTGGAACACCCTTCACCGAGTCAGCGAATGCTCGAATGTGCTCAGCCGGTGTGTCGGGTGAAAGTCCTCCAGCCGTGCATAGCAGCATTCCACCTGCGCTGGCACCTACCGATAATCGTTCTTTGCAGTCCTGGGTGATTTGGTCAGGTTCAAGTTGTTGGACCACATGGATAGGTGGCACATTTCCCATCAGGCACACGGTGCCGCCCAAGTGTTCGGCTGCGATCTCCATCTCGATCCCAAACATGAAAACGGTGCAGTTCATGTCAGCAATAGCGGCGACGGCGTCATCAGGGACAAGGTTTTCGTTGTGGTACAGCCGGAAGTTTGCCTGAGGAAACGCGTCAAAGATTTGTCGTAGATACGGGTACACAAATTCTTCGCAGTGTTCCCGTCGGATTTGTCCGGGTAAATGATCGGTGACGACCAGTCGATCAATCGGTCCGGTGATGGATTCCTGAGCCTGTACATAGGCGATGTTGGCCTCAGTGACTCGCTTGTTCCAGTCATGGATAAGGTTGGGATGTTCGTACAGTTCAATCAGGTAGCGTTCGTATCCGAGTACCAGAGCCCCAGACTCAACACCCATACAGCGTCCGTAGCCGGTGAAGTGTCCCCACTCATCAGCGATGACTGGGTCCATGTGCTCCGCGTACCAGGCGTACTCTTTAAGCGCCGTCGCCATGTATCCGGATGACCAGGGGTCAGGCATCTCTAAGGCGGGCAGGTCATGGATATCGTTTACTGCGGCAAAAGGAACCAAGGGGCCGTCTTCCTCCTGCTTGATAGGCGACCCCCACGCTGACGTTTCCGGTGCATAACCAAAGTCTGGCGCAACCCCTGGCAGATGCAGAATATCTGGGAAGTCGAGTTGGAATTTGGCCTGCGCCAAATACTTGGCTTCTGCGGATTCGTAGTATTCCTCCCGTCCAACCCCGGCATACCCTGACAGAAATGGTTCGGATGCCCACACGACTGGAGGAACCTCAGCCACAGCCTCCTGGCGGTTTGCGGCCATCACTCGGCTAAATACCGAGCGCGACCGGCTGGCGGCATCGGAACTGTTGGGCAGCTGGACCTTTGTCATGTATTTATGATTTCTCGGTTTTCCTCCGGCGGTATTTTGGCCTTTTTTGTTTTATACAAGCAAGGGCCAGTCCGAAGGTCCGAAGTTATCGTCTGGAGGGGTGGGGGCCCAGGCCAGGAGCAGTCCGAGTATGGCGCGACGTCCTGCAATGGCTGGATAGAAAAACTTTAGGAAATTGCTGAAGGGCCAAATCAACAATTTCTTCCACCTTTCATTTTGGACGATTTCCTTCAGTGCTGCGCTTGCCGCAGAACCTCCGTGCACCACTTGGCCGCTAACATCCAGCAGATGAAGAGTACGATGTCTCCGGGTTGGCGATATTGTCCTTACAAGCGGGCGCGCCGTGTCAGAGTGAGCGTTCAGCCGTGCAATGTGTTCGTGGCGATCGAGGCAGGCAATGAGGGCCACGCACTTCCGGCAAAACGCGCATGTCCCGTCGTAGAGCAAGACTGGTCGTCGTCGGCGTAATGAGGGCATGGTCGAGTCTCGCAGATACCCCTCATGGCGCAACGTGAAAAATTGCCAATGTTGTGAAAGGGATGCTATTCAGGGGCCCTGAGCGAACCGTGCTGTGTAGGCGGCTAATCGCTTTTTATTGAGGGAGTTCTTATGGCCAGGCATGAATTCACGCCAACCGTCTTTTACAACACCTTTGGGTCACATCCGCCGGCTTTTCACGTGGACCCTGGTGACGAAATCATGACTACTACCGTGGATGCCCGCGGTCGTGATCAGCACAACGCTGAGCTGGCGGGCCGGCCAAATCCTCAGACCGGGCCGTTTTTTGTTTCTGGGGCTGAGGCGGGCGATACATTAGTGCTTCACCTCGACTCCATTCGACCAAATCGATCTCTCGGATGGACCACAGGTTGCCTTGCTCCCAATGTTCTTGATTTTGACTATGAGCCTGAATTCGACGACGAGGTCGACTTAGCCGAGTGGAATGTCGACCCTACAGCTGGAACCGTGACCCTCACCACACCGGAGAATCGGTTAACCGGGAAGTCCTTTGAACTTCGACCGATGATGGGAACTGTTGGTGTAGCTCCGGATATCGGAGAGGCGATTTCGACCTCCACCTCCGGGCCTCATGGCGGCAATATGGACTACAACCGTATTAAGGAAGGTGTGACCGTCTATTTCCCGGTGTTCACCGAGGGGGCGTTGTTTTTTCTTGGTGACGGGCATGCGCTGCAGGGTGACGGGGAAATGGATGGTACTGGAGTCGAGATATCGATGGACGTGCGTTTTCGTCTTGATTTGATAAAGGGTCACTCGATCCAGTGGCCACGTGCGGAGGACGAGGAGTATCTGATGGTGTGCGGGAACGTGCGGCCACTCGATCAGGCGGTCCAGCACGCGACCACGGAGATGGTCCGATGGCTCGAAAGTGATTACGGCCTAACGGCTCGGGAGGCGCACATGTTGTTGGGTCGGGTCGCGGAGTACGACATTGGCAATATGTATGATCCCGCATACACGATGGTATGCAAGGTGCCAAAGGCTGTGCTTATCAGTCTCGGTCTTTCCTAATGAGATCTCCCGGGGGGGCTGGCCATTGTTGTGCCAGCTCCAGGCCAGTTACATGCCTGGGCCGTCGCCGATCGTTTTGTGCATCTTGAAGGATCCGGTCTTCCCTTTATCGCTCCCCCAACCGCTCTCCTGATCATCGTTCCCACAGGCCACCATGAGGCCTGTGAGCGCAAGGAGTGTCAGCGTGCGTCGTCGCGAAGACTTTAGGTGACGAAGTCGTGCAGAGGGTTTTTTTTCAATGCCGGACATCAAAAGTGCTCCTGAATGGGGCCTGATTGCTGTTACGCGTGCGTGGAATGTCTTGACTAGTAGAGTCTGGTTAGTACGCTTTTGCTTCCACCCAACGATTGATCCTTAGTAACGATAGGACAATCAGCTATGGAGCGCGACCATCATGGCACTGAGAATTAATGACGAGGCCCCAAACTTTACGGCGGATACGACGCAAGGGCCGATAACCTTTCATGATTGGATTGGAAGTGGATGGGCCTTGCTGTTTTCGCACCCGAAAGATTTCACTCCCGTTTGCACCACGGAACTCGGTGCGGTTGCGGGACTTCAGCAGGACTTTCTTGACAGGAACTGCAAAATTATTGGGATTAGTGTTGATGGGGTCGGGGATCACAGTGCCTGGTCGAAGGATATTGAATCCTCGCAGGGGCATGCGGTCAACTATCCGCTGATAGGTGATCCAGAGCTTAATGTGGTGAAGCTATATGACATGCTGCCGGCTGAAGCAGGGGACACGTGTGTCGGCCGGACTGCTGCTGATAATGCGACTGCGCGTTCGGTCTTCATCATCGGACCCGACAAAACCATTAAGGCGACTCTGACCTATCCCATGACTACCGGGCGAAATTTCGCGGAAATCTTGCGGATTCTTGATTCCTGCCAGTTGACGGCAAAGGAACAGGTGGCAACCCCTGCTAACTGGAATGTTGGCGATGACGTGATAATTGTTCCTTCCGTCTCCGACGAAGAAGCTGCGAAGAAATACCCGGATGGTTGGGAGTCACCGCTGCCGTATGTTCGCGTGGTGAAGCAACCCGAGTAATTTGGCGGCAACAACTACATGGGTTGTCACGACGGTGTCATTTTTTACATGTAACTCGAGCCTGATATTTTGGCTGAGGTTAGTAGTTTGGACACCCTAGTCACGGCGGGTCGCATGGTTGATTCGCGCACTGGCTTCGATGGCCCCGGGTATGTTGGCCTTGCGGCAGGGCGAATCGTTGATAGTGGTCCTGTCGCAGGAAACTCTTCGTTGGAAATGTTCGGGGCCCATCAGCATCTTGAGTTTCCACGGGGTGTGCTGTTGCCAGGACTTGTTGACCTGCACGCACATCCGGCGGTGGAAGATTCGAAATACGGGATTGACCCTGATGTGCACCTGTTGCCTAGAGGTACGACCACCGTGCTATCCCAAGGTGATGCGGGTGCGAACAATTGGCCGCGCTATCGAGATCGCGTCATCAACAACGCGCGGACGCGTGTCCGGCTAGCCCTAAATCTAGCGGCCAGTGGTGAATCGAACTTGGGGCACAGTCTTGGGGCTGTGGAGGAAGCTGACGTTGATGCGTGTGTAGAAGCGATTCGATCTGGGGGTCCACTGATATGGGGTGTGGCCATTAACGTGTCCGAAGCGGTGTGTGGTCGGATGGATCCTCGTGAGATGTTGCGACGGGCTCTCGATGTTGCTGAACAGACCCAGCGGCCACTGCTCGTAGGTACTCGCCACGCGGAGGATTGGGAGCTCGAAGATTTCCTGGAGCACCTTCGCCCGGGTGACGTTGTTACGTACTGTTTTCATGGTTTGAGTGATGCGATTGTTCACGATGGTCGGGTTTTGGAGTGTGTCTGGGAAGCAAGAGAACGGGGCGTCTTGTTTGATACAGGGCATGGGATGGGCTCATTTGATTTCGCAATCGCAGAGGCGGCGATTCAGTGTGGTTTTCTACCGGATACCGTGTCAACGGATCAATACCGACGGCATATCGGGTCGATTCCACAACACGATTTGGCACTCACGATCTCAAAGCTTATTGCTGCTGGGATGAGGGATGTCGATATATGGCCTCGGGTGACGCAACGGCCGGCGGAGGTGCTCGGTTTGGACGGAGAGATTGGTTCCCTTCAAGCGGGTAGTTGTGCGGACATCGTTGTGCTTGAGGAAGACAGGACACTGACTGAGCTCATGGACGTCAACGGGGATTCTCGGATGGGGGCCATTTGGGAGGCGGTGTTGGTTATGCGCAATGGTGAGGTTGTTACTGGTCCTGTTGCTTAACGTAACGCCGTGGTGAAGCAGCCTTGTGTCAATGCCCGGACATCGGCCATGTTGCTTGTCCCCCAGTGGTCTGTTTGCTCGGTAGGCGATGACAGCTTAGATTCAGGCGTCTACGAGCGTGGCTCGTATTTCTGGACCATGAGTTAGGAGATGCTGTGGCTGATCATCGATCACAAGTTCCGTCATACGAATTTCCCGGAACACTCGCTGGGCAAGAAGCTGCGCTTGCGGCCAACCCACTTTTGCAGCGGATGAACCAGACGCGGGTCGCCATGGCCAAAGATCGGCATCGTCCCGCGTACCACTACGTCAATCCCGAGTCGACGCTGAACGACCCCAATGGCATCTGCTTCTGGCGGGGCCGGTGGCATTTGTTTTACCAGGGTTACCCGCCGGAGGACCCGCGCCAACATTGGGGGCATGCGGTGTCGGATGATCTGGTGCATTGGCGGGATCTACCGTACGCCATTTATCCGGACCCCGAGCGGTGTTGTTTTTCTGGGACGACCCTTGTGGAAGATGATCGGGTGATCGCCATGTATCACGGGACTGAGGTGGGCAACATGGTTGCGGTGTCGAGTGATCCACTGTTGCTGAATTGGTCCAAGGTGACGGGACGGGCGGTTATTCCGATCGGCAAGTCGCGGCGAAGCGCGGATCCCGATCTTCCGTATACGGTGTTCGACCCGTGTATTTGGAGGAAGGGAGGGGCGTACTACGCGCTATCGGCTGGGACTAAGGCCGAAGGGCCGGCCGGAAAGCCGGTTCGCGCGAACTACCTGTTTCGTTCGCCAGACCTCGAGCATTGGGAGTACCTGCATCCGTTTGTGGAGGACGACCAGTACACGCAGATTGGTGACGATGGTGCGTGTCCGTACTTCTGGCCTATTGGAGATCGTCATATCTTGGTGTTTTTTAGCCATATGAGCGGAGGTCAGTACTTGCTCGGGGACTATGACACGGCCCGTGACAAGTTTGTGGTAACGCACGGCGGGAAGTTCAATCATGGGGCTTCGACACCATCAGGCCTGCACGCGCCATCGGCGACCCCGGATGGTTCCGGTGGCTTGGTCGTGTTGTTCAATATGAATCCAGGGAAACCCACTGTTGGGTGGAACCAGATCATGACGCTCCCATGGCGACTGACGGTTGACGGGGATCTTCTCCAAATGGAGCCAGCCGGTGATCTAAGTTCGCTTCGTCATGACGGAACTCATATGACGGATCTGGAGCTGCCTGCGAACGAGGAATTGGTGTTGCCGGATATCACGGGAGATGCGCTGGAATTGGAGCTTGAACTGGATGCTCAGGATGCCCCTGTTGTGGAACTCAACGTCCTGCGGGCACCTGGGGCAAAAGAGTACACCCGAATCTCCTTTTATAAGGAACGGGGTTTTCGGGCGACGAACTGGAATCAGCCGGCGGGCTATCCGGCCCAGTCGGTCCAGAGCGTGCTGTCGATTGACACCTCGCACGCTTCGACGGCGGCTGACGTTCGTCCCCGTCCTCCGGAGACGGCGCAGCTAGCATTGGGAGAAGGGGAGCCTCTACGGCTTCGTGTGTTTGTAGACCGGAGTGTGGTCGAGGTGTTTGCGAATGGTCGGCAATGCCTGGCAGTGCGGGTGTATCCCGAGCGGGAGGACAGCGTGGGTGTGTCGCTGCGATCTCAGGGCGGTCCTAGCGTGGTGGGATCCTTACGATCATGGCGAATGGGCTCGATCTGGTGATAGCTAGAGCATGAATCTTCTAAGTACATCACTCGGCTCGACCGGCGACCAAGTCAGTATTTTGGGTTGCGGGACGATGTGGTTCAAGGATATGGCTCAGGATGATACTGACGAGGCGCTCAACTACTGTCTTGATCAGGGGATCACCTATTTCGATTGTGCTCGAGGCTATGGAGACGCGGAAATCAAGATTGGTAGAGCTATTGGCCATCGGCGCGATGAATTCTTTATGGCGACTAAGGCTATTGGTCGGGACGCCAGCACCGCCTACCAACAAATCAACGAAAGTTGTGAGCGGCTGTCTACTGATCATCTTGACCTTTTGCAATTGCACTACGTGAATTACCAGGAGGAGTTTGACCAGATCATGGCTTCAGGCGGTGCCTTGGAAGGGGTGCTGCGGGCGAAAAATGAGGGGCTCGTTCGACATATTGGTATTACAGGGCATCGACCAGAAAAGTTGGCCGAATGGCTCGAAACGGGAGCCTTTGCGACGGTCCTTTTTCATTTGAGTCCCGTCCAGCCGTTTGCCGCAATGGATTTGCTGCCGACAGTGCGACGACTGGGTGTCGGCAGCATGGCGATGCGCCCGATTGGTTCGGGGCTCTTGCGGGACGCCACAGCAGCGCTCCGCTACGTCCGGGGGCATCGCCCTGATGTGATCGTTTCAGGCCTCACAACACCCGCGATTGTGGACGCGAATATTGCCGCGTTGCAGGCGGAGGTTAAAGCCGAAGAGTTTGCTGAACTGACGGCCTCCCTTGATCGGTTTGGGGCGAATGGATGCCGTCGATGTAATTACTGCAATTGCCCCATTGATATTGAGATTCCTGACACATTGCTTGGAGAACGGGTTTCCGTAATCGGGGGTGTCTCTGAGCAGGGACAGGCGCTCTGGGCCTCTGCGACTAAGTTTGTAAACAAATGCGCGGACCATGAACCGTGTGCAACTACACCTCTTTGTGAACCCATGTGCCCCTACGAACTACCTATTCGGGAGACCGTATTGCGAGTAGCTGCGGCCAATGGATAGCTATGAATGCAAGGGGATGGAGCGGCTAACATATCCCGATGGCCGGCACCGGATGGCTCATTAGAGCGGACTTCAGACATTATGACGGCAACACTTCCTAGCCCAACCACCGACCTGCAAGTTGCAGAAGCTAACTTGCGCCAATATGGCTTTTGCTTGCTTCAAAATGCGCTTGATGAGCTCACCATTGATCAACTGGCAAATGATCTGCGGAGCTTGGCTGCCTTGGAACGTCGGCAGGGGACTGATTTTCGTGATGGTGGTCGAGAGCAGCAATGGGGGGATTTCCGTGATGGTGATGGGTCCTCCCGGGCAAGGATGTTTTCTGAGGACAGCGGTGGCGTGAATCAACGTGTCTGGATGTTGGTGAACAAAGGCGATTCTTTTCGGTCTCTTCTCCGACACCCCGGTGTGCTTCAGTTGGTCCGATCGATGCTTGGACCTGCGGTTTTACTCTCGAGTCATGGTGCCAACATCGCTCGTGAAGGAGGGGTTGAGATGCCCCTTCACACAGACCAGTGGTGGATGCCGCCGCCAGTTTTGCCAGACGCTGTTTCAGTTCCCGTAGGCGCGATTGAACGCGATCACGTGCCCAATGCGCCTGCATCCACACCGCAAATGATTGCGCCCACGGCTGCCGTAAATGTCATATGGATGCTGGTGGATTTTACGGAGGAGAATGGCGCGACCCGGGTGGTCCCTGGGAGCCACCTACGTCCGGCTTATCCGGTAGACGAGGGCGGTGAAGACGAGGTCGTGCCGGCGACGGCGTCAGCTGGGACGGCCTTGATTATTGATGGCCGCATTTGGCATGGCACTGGCGCCAACACAGGGGGCGGGGACCGATTGGCAGTGCTGACAACCTTTTGTGGGCCACAGTTCCGGCCACAGGAGAACTACACCCTCGGGGTGGATCGGGAAGTTCTCAAAGGCCTCGATGACCAACTGCTGGAACTTCTAGGATTCCGAGTCTGGAGTGGCTATGGACGCACAGCTGATCCGACGGAGGAGTGGGTGACACCCAAATAGGGAGCGCTGCTACCTGTTTACGTCACCTGGAGGGGGCGCTGCAGGTTTACGGGGACGTCAATCAGCGATGGACGGTCAAGTTCAAGCGCCTCTCGGATTGTTGATTCAAGAGTTTCTGGTGTCGCGCGAAGGCCCACTGCGCCAAAAGCCTCCGCGTACTTGACGAAATCCGGATTGTGCAAATCGACCTCGTAGGCGTTGTTGTAGTCACGAACGAAATCTTCCTTAATCGCACCGTAGGCATTGTCATTCATGATGATCACCGGAACGTTGAGCCCTTGCTGAACGGCTGTCGACATTTCCTGGGCGGTAAAGAGGAAGCCTCCGTCACCTGTAAGGGAGACGACCGGTTGATTTGGAGCCACGATCTTGGCCCCGAGCGCTACGGGATATGAATATCCAAGCGTTCCAAATGCAAGTCCATAAAGCCATGTCCGAGGTTGGTAGAACGGCAGGTGCTCCCGGCTCCAATATCCCAAGAGGTGCGGATCGCAGGCCACGATTGCGTCCTTGGGCAGGGCATTACGAATTGATTTCATGAGGCCCCATTCAAGTGGGGCGCGCTGGGCGAGTTCAGCCCGAACTTCTTCACGTGCCGATTGGCCCTGGGCGATCCATTGGTCGTGGTCGGGGGTTCCTGCATCGGCAGTCGCGGTTACCAGGGCGGTCAGAGCCAACTTGGCGTCAGCGTGAACCCCCAGTTCCGCGGGAAAGTTCTTGCCAGGCTGGGTTGGGTCAATGTCGATATGAAGAAGACGTTTTGGAACAGGGAGGGTCCATTTTCCGGAGGAGAGATATGAGAATCGAGCTCCAACCGCCAGCATGACATCAGCTTGCTCCATAAAGCGTCGGACTGGTCCATGCTGGCTGAGGTTGCCAATCACCAAGGGATGGTCTTCGGGGATCGCCCCTTTGCTTGTGGTCGTGAGTAACACGGGGATCTGGAGTTGCTCTGCCAGCGCGGTAAGTTGTCGGCCGGCTCCGGCCCTGATGACACCTCCGCCGGCCCAGATAAGCGGGCGTTCAGCCTTGGCCAGAATCCCAGCGATGCGTTCCAGGTCAGAGGGGTTTCCCGCTGGCGGCTCGTGTGTTTCCGCCGCCATCAGTTCTACCTCGGCATCTGCCTGGAAGACATCGATCGGGATTTCGACCACGACCGGGCGGGGTCGGTTGACTTGCATCTGGCGCAGCCCTTCGTGGATAGCACTAGGGATTTCTGACGGAGAGGAGGTCTGCTGGCTCCATTGGCTGAGCCGACTGAAGACGCCGAACTGATCCTTGCTTTCGTGGACGATTCCGCGGTCTTGGTATAGGTGGGGAGACATGTCCTCGGCCATGATGTTTAGGATTGGCACACCATCGCCATACGCTTCACCCATGGGTGTGGCTGCATTGAGGGCACCGGGGCCTGCGGTACTCAAAATCGTGGCGGGTCGACCTGTCACTTGAGCTGCACCAATCGCCATGTATCCAGCTCCTTGCTCATGGCGGACCAGGACGTGCCGGATCTTGTCCTGTTTCATTAAGCGGCCGTATAGATGCTCGCTGTGGTAGCCGGGAATTCCGAAGACATGTTCGACACCTTCAGCAATCAAACTTTGAACAACTGCTTCTGACCCAGACATCACAGCCACAATATTTCTCCTGCGTAGAAAGGACTAGGTCCTCGTAAAAAGCCTAGCTTATAGCTGGGTTTGCGTCTTTCGAGTTTGCCTAAACGGACTGGCGCCAGTTGCGAAGTAGTCGAGCCAAAGCGGGAAGCTCTGGTATTCGGAACGTCCAGAGTATGGCGCCGTAGGAGGTGATGACGGTCGTGGCCGGGATGATCAGCGATGTCCACCCCGAATCAGCCTGCGGCCCTTCGACGGAAGCCAATAGTTCGCGGGCGCCAAACCCGACGAGTCCAGCTAGGAGGCCTGCGGCGCTGACCTGGGCTGCGAACACTCCTAAGCCTCGGCCTTGCAGGCCACCGATTCGACGCCATAGCAATATCCCCAAAAGAATCGCATGAAAGATGTTTTGGACCGTGTTTGCGGTCACCAGACCGTAGAGACCGTACGTTTGTGTAAGGGTCAGAGCGGTGACCAGGTAAATCCCACCGCTTGCGATTCCAACGAGGACTGGAGTCCGGGTATTACGACTGGCGTAGTACGCGGAGATGAACACTTGGTCCAATACGGTTAGTGGCAGTTGTATGGCGTAAATGAGTAGGGCAAGGCTTGTTGCTTCGGTCGCGGTGGCGTCAAAAGCACCTCGTTCGTACACCGCGCGGACGATCGATGAGCTAAACAGCACCATGATGATGGTTACGGGGACCATGAGGAGCAGCGCAGAACGTCCGGCGGTTACAACTCCGTGCTTGAAGGCTGTGGCCGTTCGCAGCGCTTGGGATGTAGTGGGTGCAGAACGGGCAAGAACGGGCAAGAAGGCGAGTGCTATCGCAGATCCAATTAGGCCAAGGGGAAATTGCTGCAGCCGTGTCGCGAAGCGCATGATCGCGAGGCTTCCCTCCCCTGTTTGTGACGCTAAATTGGTGTCCACGATCACAAGGGCTTGAGTGACCACGAGCCCTCCTGCGATAGGCAGGTACAGGCGAAGTGCTCGTGTCGCGTCGCTGTTTTCCGTCCATCGGGGCCAGCCAATCCGAGTGCGTGCTCGAATTAGTGCTGGGATTTGCACCAGTAGGTGGGCGACGGTTCCGGCCAAATACCCAAGTGCCACGCCTGTTGGTCCCACGACTGGTGTGAGGGAGAGGGCGAGGACAATCATGGTTCCGTTGAGTGTGGCAGGGGCAAGAGATGGGGCTGTGAATTTGTTGCCTGCATACAGTCGAGCTGCCGTTATGGCGGAAATTCCCAGGAATAGCACGCCTGGCATCGTGATTCTCGTCATCGTGACCGCGGTGGCTTGAGTTGATTCAGGCAGTCCCGGGGCCGCGAGGGAGACGATGGGTTCAGCCAGTAGCATCAGGAGTCCCACCACCCCTAGCAATGCAACCCCAACTGATGCCAGGAGTGCAGTAAAGGCTCGGGTCAATCGTTGGTTGTCCGAGGTGATTTCGCTAAACAGCGGGATGAGAACACCTGAGACGGCACCGCCGATAACCAGGTCATGGACCATTTGAGGGAGTCGGCTGGCCACCTCGAATGCATCTGCATTGCCCGAGGCACCAAATAGCGCAGCGATAACAGGTTCGCGAATAAGGCCCAGCAATCGACTTAACACGTTACCTGATGCGACCAGTGCGGCAGCGAGCGCGAGATGCCGGGAGGTCGTTGGGTTCACGAGGTGTTGCCGTAGCGCGAGATTAGATTTGTAGACGTGCTTCCAGGAAGCAGTGGTACAAACACGACCTCAACGCTCAGGCGTTGCAAAGTTGGCCATTCGGGCAAAGGTGTTGTGCCAGGTTTAGGTCCATAGTCCGCACCTTTTACGTAGCAATCAGGCCGAAGCATTTCGATTAGTTCGCTAGCGGTGTCCTGATCAAAGCCCACCACCATGTCGATCCATCGAAGACTTTGCAGTACTGTAAGTCGATCATCAAGATTCATCACTGGGCGATCAGGGCCCTTTAGGCGCCGGACCGAGTCGTCACTATTTACGGCCACGACGAGCGTTTCGCCTAAGTCGGCGGCAGCTCGAATCACTGCAATATGGCCGGGATGTAATAGGTCAAAACATCCATTGGTAAGAACGACTCGATGCCCAAGGGAACGTTCTCGCCTGCCGAATTCTTCAAGGTCATCGACTGGCACGCGTCGGGCTTCAATCAGCCTGGGCATTTGCTTCCTGTTGTAGATCGTTGCTCGTGGCGACGCTAGCTCCTAACTGTCGAATGACGACCTGGGCCGCTAGGAGCGCGATTTGCGCCGCCTCAACGGGGTTGGCGCCGCCGAGAAGCGCTGCAGTCATTGATGCAGCGACTGTGTCCCCCGCGCCAGTTGGGTCCGCAACACCGCTGCCCTTGCTAGAAGGAAGGAGTAAGGAATGGCCGGCGGAAGTTTGGAGGGCCATGCCGGCCTCACCAAGAGTCAACAGTACGATGTCGGCGTTGACAGACTTTTGGAGGTCTTCGGCGGCAGCTAGGGCGGAGGCTGACGAGGTGATCTTGCGACCAAGCTCAGCTTCAGCCTCGGGCTGATTTGGTGTGAGAAGGGTTGCGTCACGGAATCTCCCCAGATTTGCATGGGCATCGGCCGTGACAAGCATTCCTGATGCCAGTGCTGTGGGAAGGGCTGTCCTGAGGGCTTTCTCGCTCACAGCGCCAGCATCGTAGTCGGACACAATTAATCCATCGTGCTGCGGCACTGCCTCTTCAAGATAGTCCGAAAGTTTCTGGGAGGTTGAGGGCGAAAATGGACTGCTGTCAACATGGTCAACCCGAGCGACCATGCTCTGGGCACGCTGGCGGTCCCCGCCAGCCCAGACCCGGAGTTTTACTGCAGTTGCCCGGTTGGGCTCTGTAACAAGCCCATGTGTGCCGATGCCACGTGTCTCTAGTTCCTGGCGTAGGTGATCGGCCGGGGCATCGGCACCAACAACGCCGGCAACCGCGACGTCGCAGCCCAGTGACCGCAGGTTGGCGGCCACATTTGTCGCACCGCCAGGAACAGTGAGGCGGGTTTGTTGGTCAATGACGGGAATGGGAGCTTCGCGTGCGATCTGACGGGCAGAGCCAATGATGTGTTCATCCACGACCATGTCACCGAGGACGAGTGTGCGTTTACTCGCAGCCCCGGCAAGGATTTGGCCGATTCTCTCTGAGCTGATCATGCTGGGCCACACCAAGAATTAGCTAGAGGGTTGAGCCATGCGTAGATATCTGTTGGTTTCTTGTAAGGCAGTGGTCGGGTCTCCTCGAAGACGGCATTCCAAAGCCATGGAACCGCCGTAGCCAATCTTTTGAAGTGCAGAAAATACAGTCGGGAAGTCGAGTATGCCTGTTCCGGGCTGAGCCCGTTGATTATCGGCTAAGTGGACATGGGCGATCCATTGGGATGCGGTCAAAATCGACGTAGCGAGATCGTCTTCCTCGATAGACATATGGAAGGTGTCTGCGAGCACCTTAATAAAGGGGCTTTGTATACGTTCCGCGATTCCTACCCCATCGCTTACGGTATTGATCAGGTGTGTCTCGTATCGATTAAGAGGCTCAACCACAATGGTGACCTTGGCTGCTTCCGCATGGGGTGCTAACTGCTCAAGGGCGCGGACATAGCTTGCAATCTCGTCATTTGCAGAAATTCCTTGTGGAAGGCCTCCGCGTATAGGCACAGAGATGAAGGTTTCAATTCCGAGGGCGTTGCAGCTATCGAGGGCTTTCCGGATGTTGCTTATCCGTCGTTGTTGGGAAAACTCATCTCTGACTAGATCAAAGTCGGGGCCTGCTGGACACATGCTGAGGGCGGGAATACCAACCGATCGGACTGCGGCTTGGTATTCGTCAAGTTGCGCAAGGGCGTCGGTGTGAACCTCCACGGCCTCGAACCCAGCCTGAGCCAAGCATTCAAGCCGGGAGGTTATCGATCCCCCCGGGGCCATTCTGACCTGTGCGGCCAATTTCACGTTGATACCTATATGTGAAGTGGCGCCGACAGCGTATCAGAGGCACGACACGCTACCACTGCTATCATTTCAGAACGATATACATCCCGGTACGGTAATTCTTTGAACAAGCGTAAGCGTGTTGCTTGGCAAAAGCACCGCCGCACGAAAAAAATTGGGCGGCTGCGTCGGAAGACAGAGCGAGAAACTACAGCCCCGGCCAGGCGCCGGTCTCGCTCAAAATCGTAGCTCCAGCTACGCTCCCACCAGCTAAGCATGCCTGTGGCGAATGGGGTTTCGGGCGCCTTTGGTAGGACCCTCGCAAACGGTGTTGAGGCCATTGTTTTGCCTGTGCCACATACGCGAGCGGTGAGCATTTATCTTGCATCCCGTATTGGTTCGGGCAGTGAAGGCGCTGAACATACTGGGGTAACGCATTTTGTTGAACATATGTTGTTCCGCGACCGCAGCGGCCAGCCGGCTCAGATCTCTATCGCAATCGAGCGGCTTGGTGGCCAGATCAATGCGGCCACTGAACTAGAGATAACGTCGGTGACCGCCAAGGTGCCGGTAGAGTCCTGGGAAAAGGCCCTGCGGTTGCTCTCGGAAATGGTGCATGCTCCGACTATGGATGATCGGGAGATTGAAAAAGAACGTTTGGTGATTCTTGACGAACTAGCAATGCTTGAAGATCTTCCAGAGGAGGTGGCTCGCAGGGCTTTGATGTCTCAGCTTTGGCCTCAACACCCATTTGGACGAGAAATTGCTGGCACTGTCGCTACTGTTCGGGAGCTTGCCCGAGATGATTTGGTGGAAAGAGCTCAACACATGTTTTCGGGTGTTAATACAGTCGTCGCGGTGGCTGGTTCCATTGATCCGCTGCTCGGTTTAAACGTTGTGGAAAAGGAATTTGATCGATTCAGTTCTGGGCGCCGTCAGGAATACCCGGGCTTTCATGGCGAATCTAGGGACGCGGATGAACCAATACTCATTGGAAAGGACGCCGAACAAGCCTATTTTTCTATTGGAGGATTCGTGCCTGGGCGTCGTGATCCTCGTCGGTATGCCATTGATTTGCTCGCTGCGGTTCTTGGTGCAGGCTTTGGGGCGCGTTTAGTACAGGAATTACGAGAACGTCGCGGTCTGACTTATGACATTGGTGCCGATATTGTTCAGGCGGGTCAACATGCTGCGCTCATAATTGAAGGTTCGACAGATCCAGGCCGGTTGCTTGAAGCCCTCGGTGTTGTTCTTGGGCAATTTGAAGATATGGCGGTGGCTGGCATTGCCGACGATGAGGTTGAGCGTGCCCGGGCCTATGTTGTCGGAGCGCTTGTTCGTGCTTTGGAGGATTCTGCTGTAGTTGCGGCGTGGCACGCCAGGGAAGTTGTTTTGGAGCCGGATGCTTGTGGCCCGTCTGATCTGATAGATCGTGTGACCGCAATTACTACGGAGGAGGTTAACTTGGCCGCGAGATCTATCTTCATGCAGGGTTGGCCATCTATTGTGGTTTCGGGTCCATCCCAAGACATTGCAAGGATTTCCGGCAGGATGCGGGTTTAAGCCAGTGGTCACTGAACGCTCGCCAAGTGTTATCGCTGCTTTCGGCCGGGAGGCACTAGAACGTGGTGACGTTGAGCAAGCCGATCGAGTATCTGCCCTGCTGCTCGGGTCTTTTGTCCGATACCCTCGAGCCCTTGTGCTGCGCGCACTACTTTCCGAGCAAAAAGGGGATGTTGAATCGGCTCTCGATGACTTGCAGGTCGTGGCCTCTGCCGAACCCTCGAATCCGGAAGCTCGAGCTTTTCAGGCTCGGCTATTTCTTGCCGGTAACGATGTGGATCGGGCTCGCACTACGGCCCGTCAGGCCTTAGAGCTGGTGCCCAATGACGATAAGGTTTTGTCGGTCGCTTTTGGGGTGCTGAATGTCGGTGCCGACGCTCTAGAGGTGAACGCGGCGGTGCTTGCTCGGGTGTACATGAGGCTTGGATGGCCCGAGCTTGCGGAGCGGCAGGCACGCATCGCAATTTCCGAAATGCCGGAGCGTGTAGATGTTCGTCTGACATACGCGGAGGCCTTGTGGCGTCTCGGTCGGTTGTCGACATGTGAAGCTCAATGTCGTGTTGTCACCGATCAAGCAGAAGACTGTGTGCGTGCTGCTGTAATGCGAGCCCACATTCTCTCGGAACGGGGCCGCACGGCTGAAGGGCAAGATTTACTAGAGCGAGTTGGCCAGATTGACCCTGAATTTGAAGAGGCTCGCCAACTTCTTGCCTCTCTGGAAGTGCACCGGCTGGTGCTTCCAGAAATTCCAGTAGTCAAGCTTCCCGAAGGCCTCTTGGCTGCGTTCAGCGATTCCGCGCCGGAGGGGGCCCTTGAGGATTCTGGCGATGCTTTAGCACGTGTTGAAGGATCAGAGCATTCCGTTACTAGGGAAGTAGACGATACAAGCGAAGAGGGCTCTGAGGTTGACAGTGGTTCGTCATCCAAGACCGAGTCCATGGATGAAGCACGGGGGCGAGTGTCTGGGGAAGTGACGCCTATTACCGATGTGGTGGAAAGGGCAATTATCCAGGAAGCTTCCACAGAGCATCTATCTGAAGACACGACGTCCTCGGTTTTTTCGACCGTTGCGTGGGCTCATGATTTGATAAGGCGTCAGCAATGGCGGGAAGCGTGCAACGTTCTTTCAGACGTTGTTAAGGACAGTGCGTTGGACATTGACGAGGTAGATGGTCTTCTCTTGGAAGCGTCGGCCTGCCCGGAGCTGAGTCCCGACGTATGGCAGCTTCTTGGTGATCACTACATGCGCACCAGTCGACCCCAGGCTGCAGCCGACGCTTATTTCAGGGCAACGGAAGTGTCTGATGAGGATAGAGAATGAACGTAACGGCTGACATATATACGAAGCTTCGGGAGATGGAAGGGGTGACGGGGGCCGTTGTTTGGAGGCTGGGTGATGCGCCGGTTGGTGATCTTGGAGGAGTCTCAGCCTCAGCAGGTGCGGGTCTTTTGGCTGCAGGGATTGGGAGCATGGAGCATGTGGTTGAGGCTGTTGGACTGGGTCAGATTGAAGAGTTGTGGTTTGTGACGCACGAGTCGCAGTGTCTGGCTATTCGGGTGGGGCACTGGCAGGCCGTATTGATTGGTGGTATTAAGATGGATGTGGAAATGGTTCGGGATCGTGTTACTGAGATGCTTTCAGCGACGGAAAATTCGTCCTGAAATGCGCACCACAGGAGGTCTACGACGGAACGCACATTAATCCTGCTGAAGCCGGATGCGCTTCAGCGAGGCATAGCGATGCAAATTCTTGAAAGGTTTGAGCAGCGGGGATTACGGATTGTCGGGCTCAAACTTCTGTCAGTGAGTGAGTCGCAGGCAAGTGAGCATTACGGGGAACATAGAGGCAAGTTTTTCTTCGAGGGGCTCGTTGAGCATCTTCAGAGCGGTCCGGTTATTGCCGCTGTGTTGGAGGGGCCTGAGGCTATAACGATTGTCCGTGCGATGGTCGGGTCAACCCGTCCCCATGAGGCCGCCCCTGGGACGATCCGTGGAGATTTTGCGGTAGCCGGGTTGCGGAATTTGGTGCATGCATCAGATGCACCGGAGACGGCGGCGAAGGAAATAGGGCATTGGTTTGCCGGTGATGAACTTCCCGAGTATGGTCGAGGTGTTGACCCCTGGATCTTCGAGGCCTAGTCGGATGGCGCCACAACTTCACTTGGACACGCTATGAAAGTAAGGGAGTTTGAGGCACGTTCTGTCTTCAGTCAGCATGGCCTTCCAGTACCTGACGGTGTTCTGGCCACGTCTGTGGGATCAGTAGTTGAGGCGGCTGAAACGTTTGCCTGTGAGGTGGTCATCAAGGCTCAGGTGCTGGCCGGTGGTCGCGGTAAGGCTGGTGGGGTGAAGCTTGCCAGGACGCCTGGAGAGGCTGGTGAGGCTGCTCAAGAGATTCTGCAACTGACCATTGCTGGTGAACCTGTTTCGTCGGTGTTGGTTGCGCCAGCAGTGGACATTGTTCGTGAGTTGTATCTAGGGATTGTTGTGGACCGGGTCTCCCAAAAGTTGCTTCTTATGGCGAGCGGCAAGGGAGGCGTTGACATAGAGGAGGTCGCTGCCTCGGATCCGGACGCGATACATAGAGTTGAGATGGCCCCTGACGAGGGCCTTCCGGCGTGGAAAGCGAGAGCTTTGGCCTTCCGATTAGGATTGGAGGGTGGTCAGATTGCTCAATTTGTTGGCATTGCATCAGGCCTGACTAATGCATTTGTTGATGTGGATGCCTCGTTGGCCGAGGTTAACCCGTTGGTGATTGACGGCGAAGGCGATCTTTGGGCGATTGATGCCAAGTTGACGATTGATGAGAACGCCCTTTACCGACAACCAGAGATGAGGTCGGTTCGCCAAGAGGCGGACGAGGATCCTGCTGAGCGACGTGCTCGAGAGGCAGGAGTGAGCTACATCAAGCTCGACGGTTCAATTGGCTGCATGGTTAATGGGGCGGGTTTAGCGATGGCCACCATGGATGTGATCAAGAACCACGGTGGTGAGCCAGCAAATTTTTTGGATGTTGGTGGTGGTGCGGGGGTTGAGCGTATTGCGAACGCATTTGACATAATTCTCTCCGACGAGAACGTTAAGGCCGTCCTGATCAACATATTCGGAGGTATTACTCGGGCTGATGATGTCGCCACTGGTGTTATTGAGGCTCGACGAAGTTTGCCGCGAGACGTACCGATTGTCGTGAGAGTGGCTGGTACACGGGAAGCTGAAGCTAAGGTCCTTCTTGAGCAGGAAGGATTGCGGGCCGAGGTTTCTATGGATCGGGCGGCCGCGCGTGTGGTGGAGGCGGTCTCGTGAGCATCCTGCTTGATGGGTCGACTAGATTACTTGTGCAAGGCATAACGGGTGGTCAGGGGGCTTTTCATAGCCAGCTCATGCGTGAGGCGGGAACGCCACTCGTGGCAGGCGTTACGCCTGGACGTGCAGGAGAGATCGTGAAAGGCCTTGAAGATGTGCCGGTGTTCAATACCGTCCAGGATGCTGTCGACGCCACCAAAGCAAACGCAGCCTGTATTTTTGTTCCGGCGCCTTTTGCCGCGGACGCCATACTTGAAGATGTCGCGGCCGGGATTCGTGTGATTATTTGTTTGACCGAAGGGATACCTGTATTGGACATGCTTGGGGTCATGCCACGGGTGCGGGCGGCTGGAGTGCATCTTATAGGGCCTAACTGCCCTGGTGTTACGACCCCTTGCGACAGGGTTAAGGTCGGTGTAATGCCCTGGGGAGTCCATTCACCTGGTCCTGTGGGTGTTGTAAGTCGAAGTGGGACTCTTACTTACGAGGTCGTCCAACACCTGACAAACCTTGGTCTAGGCCAATCCACAACAGTTGGTATTGGTGGAGACCCCATCATCGGCACACGGTTTGATGACGTCTTAAGAATGTTTGAGGCCGATGAATCTACGACAGGGGTTGTCCTCTTGGGCGAAATAGGTGGCGACGATGAGGAGCGCGCGGCGCGCTATATTGCTGAGTGCATGTCAAAACCAGTGAGCGCTTTTATCGCAGGCAAGACAGCACCTCCAGAGCGTCGAATGGGTCATGCGGGCGCAATTGTGTCGGGCACATCAGGGACTGCCACACTGAAGGAAGAAGCGTTAAGAAAAGCTGGCGTGAGTGTTGGCGCGACGCCGGAAGAAGCTGCGCGGTTGCTGGCCGATCGGATCAATTAGGCGAACGGCCTCCGAAGATCCATAATGTGTAGAACGTTCATTGATTTTTCGATGGGCCCTGTGTGTGACCTCGCTTCGCTTTGTCTTCGGTGGATAGCAAGATGGTGAAAAACAATCTCTCGTGGATGATCGGTGGCCCTGCGCTGACCGGTGGTGTTAACACCTCTTCCGAGGTTTTTGCAAAGGCCTGTGTCCGGGCCGGCTTGTATGTGTTCTCCAATATTGAGTATCACTCGAACATTATGGGGCGTCATATTAACTATCGGGTTCGAACGAGCGATCGACCTATTCACTCCCACGTTGAGTCGATTGACTTGTTGCTTGCGCTCGACTCGGAAACATTGTTTGGGACGGACCCTCACCAGGACTACCAACGTCATGGTGGCCATCTGCACCGGGTCTCGCCTGGAGGTGTGGTGGTCGTTGATGCAGCGGCCAAAGCGGATAAGAAAGCCATAAAACGTGATGATATCCACGTGCTGGAACTGGCCTATGACGATCTGGTTAGGCAGGCAGTGGAAGGGATGGGCGAAGAGTACAACGCCCGACGACACAACGTGATGCGAAACATGGTGCCCATTGCTGCGAGTTGTGCGCTTCTTGGCTTTGATGTGGCCAATGTTGTTGCTGTCATAGCTGAGCGTTTGCCCGCTCGTCATCAGGCTATGGTTGAATTCAACCGTGCTGTTTTAGAGCGTGCGGCGGAAGCTGCACGAGAAGCCCACGCTGATAGAGGCTTCCACGTTGCCTTGGAGGAACATCCAGAACGAAAGAAGCACATGCTGATCAAGGGTGTTGACGCGGTTGGCATTGCAAAGCTCCATGCCGGCTGTGTTTTTCAAACGTATTACCCAATCGCTCCTGCATCCGACGAAAGTGTCATGCTGGAACAGCATCAAGGCAACTATCCGATTGTGGTCCTTCAAGCCGAAGACGAAATTGCTTCAATGAACATGGCGGTGGGGGCGGCTCACGCTGGCGTGCGCGCATCTACATCGACTGCTGGGCCTGGATTCAGTCTCATGGCAGAGGGCATTGGCTTTGCGTCAATTACGGAAGCTCCGGGACCTGTGGTCGTGCTGTGGCAGCGTGGAGGCCCCAGTACTGGCTTGCCTACCCGCCAGGCACAGCAAGATCTTCGATTTGCGCTTCAGCCAGCCCACGGCGAATTTCCTCACATGGTGGTAGCACCTGGTGATGCCCGTGACGCTGCCCGTACTACACATATGGCTTTCAATTGGGGCGATCGATATCAGCTGCCCGTGGTGGTGATTGCTGACAAGTTCATCGCGAATTCTTTGGTGACCGAGGATGGGCTGGGGCTAGAGGGGCTTCCAATCGATCGTGGGGAAATTTGGTCAGACGGCTCTAATGGACAAGGCTCCTATCGGAGACACGCTCTTACTGAATCTGGCATCAGTCCCCGAGCGTTATTTGGGACACCTGGTGGTGCGTTTGTTACCACGAGTGATGAACACACTGAACGTGGGCGTATCGATGAACAGGTCGAAAACCGAATGGCGCAGATGGAAAAACGAATGGGCAAGCTTGACTTGGCCTTGCAGGAGATTCCTAGCGAGTGGCAGTACGAACTCATTGGACCCAAGGATGCCGAGATCAGCGTTGTAGGGTGGGGGTCAACAAGAGGTCCCATCATCGATGCGTTGCAGGTTTTAGAGTCCGAACATAAAATTTCTGCGAATTTCCTGCAGATCAAGATGCTCCGACCTTTTCCAATAGAGGCGGTGAGAGAGTTCTTGGACACGGCCAATCGAGCCGTCGTGCTTGAGGACAATTACATGGGCCAGTTAGGGTTGTTGATCGCTGAACAGACCGGTATTCAGTTGCATCGCCAAGCCCTGAAATATGACGGTCGACCATTTTCTGAGGACGAGGTTGTTGAAGCCTTGACCACCCATTGCACGTCCGACGCTGGTCGGCTCGTGTTATCCCACCCATAGGTGGCAGGAATGATTAACAAATGGCTGTAGTTGCATCCTCAGAGTTGACCGCAAAGTCATTCGGTGTTGATGATTCCCATCCTGATTGGTGTGGGGGGTGCGGCGACTTTGGGATCCTGAGTGCTGTGAAGCAGGCGCTGGCCAGGCTTGGTCGTCCGCCGCATGAGATTGCAGTTATTTCGGGCATTGGTTGTTCTGGAAAGCTTCCGCATTACATCGGAACGTATGGTTTGCACACACTGCATGGTAGAGCCTTAAACGTGGCGACGGGTGTCAAGCTTGCAAACAGGGACCTCGAAGTCTTGGTGGCGGGTGGCGACGGGGATGGATACGGTATTGGCGCCGGTTATTTTGTGAACTCGGGCCGTCGGAATGTGAATTTCGCCTATCTGGTCCACAACAATGGCGTCTACGGTCTAACAAAAGGTCAGGCTGCTCCAACGTTGCGACGTGGTATCCAGACAAAGTCCATGGCTGAGCCGTCGATCCAGTCCAACGTGAATCCTATTGGCCTGGCGATTGCCAGTGGCTACACCTTTGTTGCGCGAGGTTATGCCATGGCTCAAGCTGATCTAGTGGACTTGATCGTACAGGCCGTTCAGCATCGCGGTACCGCACTGTTGGACATTCTTCAGCCGTGCCCGATATATAACGATTTGATGACAGTCGACTTCTTTAGAGGCTCTGACATCGGAAGCCAGCGCATCTATAAGTTGTCTGAGGAAGGATTTGATGGGCGGGTTCAGGACCCAGGTAATGCGGATGAGATTGTGGCGAAGCAGCAGGCTGCTATCGCCAAATCTTTTGAGTGGGGTGATCGTATTCCCACAGGGGTTCTTTACCAGGTGGATATGCCCACCTATGAGGATGGCCTTGCAAGCCGGCGTGCCGAACTTGCGTCAACAAACCTTGTTGAATTGATGGACCTTGGTCAGGACGTTTCCAGCCTAGAAGACAGGTACCGCTAACCCTTAACAAAGCCTTTCGCTCTCTCTGGCAGAATTTCTTTCCTTCATTTCTGTGTTTGGAGAAGTGCAGTGCTGTTTGGCACCTGTGCCAAACTGATCCCATAAAGGAAATGCCTCCGTAGCTCAGTGGACAGAGCGACGGCCTTCTAAGCCGTGGGTCGCAGGTTCGAATCCTGCCGGGGGTGCCAGACGTTGGCGAGCTTACAAACTCATTTGGGTTTGCTGGTCTGAACAACTTGAGCTGATCGAGGGCTAGCTTTTGTAGTGAATAGCGTGATGGGATGGCCTTGCTGATCAACGGTCCAAAACCTAAGATCAATTAGGTTTTGGCAATCCTACGGATGCGAAGAAGGGCAAGGATCATCGATGCAGGTCGTGCATTATCTCAATCAATTCTTTGCCGGCATCGGTGGAGAGGAAGCTGCGAACCACGAGCTCAGTGTGAGCACCCATCCTGAAGGCGCCGCACGTGCCCTTGTGGGACTAATGGGTGACACGGCTGAACTAAAGGCGACCGTCATCTGTGGTGACAACACCTTTAACGAACGAACTGATGAGATAAGGGAGTCGCTTCTTCAGATGCTGAGGGATCTACGCCCTGACGTCGTGGTTGCTGGTCCTGCCTTTGGGTCCGGCCGCTATGGCCTGGCCTGCAGCCATGTGAGTCGCGTGGCTTCCAGTCTTGGAATTCCGACTGTCACGGGCATGCATCCGGAAAATCCGGGTTTGAGCATGTACCGCAGCGGTGTACTTGCTATACGAACTGACGAAACGGCAGCCGACATGACGCGAGCCCTTAGTGCGATGTGGAAGCTCGCGTACAAGCTTGGGTCTGGCGAGGTCAGGGGACCGGCTGAAATAGATGGTTATATCCCAACCCGAGAGCGCCGGCCCTGGATGCGACAACGCTCGGGTAGCGAGAGAGCCACCAACATGCTCATGGCCAAATTACGGGGTGAGCCATTCGAGACGGAGATCCCCTACCGAACACCGGAGGAAGTCACGCCGGCTCCACCAGTGAAGAGCGTTACTAGCTCCACGATTGCCTTGGTCAGCAGTGGTGGGTTGATCCCGAAGGGGAATCCACATGGTGCTACCAACGGTCACTCACAACACTATTACCGGCACTCGGTCGATGGCATTGATTCCCTTGAGCGAGTGCGTTGGGAGGCCTTTCACGGTGGCTACTTCAACGGCCTTGTAAATGAGAACCCAAACTATGTCCTGCCGCTTGCGCAAGCCAGGCTGTTGGAGAGTGAGGGCAAGATCGGGGGGATTTACGAATCCATATTCACCACGGCCGGAACCGGCACTCCAGTGGCTCAGGCCAAGGTGCTCGGCCAAGGTATTGCTCGGGAATTGCAAGAAGGAAAGGTGGATGGCGTCCTGCTCGTCGCGACCTGAGGGACTTGTAATCGTTGCGGCGCAACGATAGCGAAGGAAATCGAGCGAATCGGTATCCCCGTGGCAATGATTTCAGCAATCCACGGTTTGCCGATGGTGACGGGTCAGAGTCGCGTGGTGCGGGGATGTCGGATCGAGCACGTCTGTGGAAATCCTGAGCTAAGCGCCGAGGATGATTTCTCCTATGGCGTCAAGATCACAAGTGCCGCACTACGAGCGCTGGAAACGTCCGTGACTGAACCGACGCTTTTTGATCCTGACACCGAGGCGCTGCCGACGAATATGGATGCAAGTCATGCGTCTTGAGGTCGGTCGATTCCCAGTTAGGGAGGTGGTTTTTGGATCTGCCACAGCCTGGCACGACGGAGTACTGACGGTGGATCGGGAAGGCGTGCTTCGAACACTCATGTCAGGCGGTCTGATTGATAGTGTCGAACTGGAAGTGGCCATGCCTGGGGAAGCCGTTCGTCTGTGGCCCGTTCGAGATGTATTGGAGCCTATGGTGAAAGTTGACGGGCCGGGCCAAACGTATCCTGGAATGTGTGGGCGCCCGGCTCAAATGGTTGGTAGTGGGCGCACCCACCGGCTCACAAATATGGCCCTGGTTGAGATATCGAGTGTTGGCTGGCATGACTCCGGCCATGACCACGTTTTTATGTTTCTCGATATGGTGGGACCGTGGGCTGATGTGATGCCGTATGGATCTCTGGTGAATCTTGGCCTGGTAGTTGAACCCAAAGCTTCCCTTCCTATCCACGAAAAGAATCAGGTTATTCATGGCGCCACCCTCACTCTGAGCGATCTATTGGCAGAGGCGGTCAAGGAGCTCGACCCGCCGGACGTGGAAGTGTTTGAGCTTTCCCAAGTCGCCAGCAAGCTGCCAAAAGTTGTGTACCTGATGGGCTTGCATTCGCCCCAAGCTATGTCGGGGTCCGCGGCGACATTTGGCAATGCGACCTATGGGCGTGGATACCTGGATCCACCGTGGCTCATTCATCCCAACGAGATCTTCGATGGGGCGGTAACGGGGCCCTATCGGACGGGATTTGCGACCTCTTGGACCATGTCGAACAACCCTGTGCTTTTTGACCTGAGTCGTCGCCATGGACGGGACATCGAGTTTCTGGGGGTGATTGTTGTTCGTACGGAATGGACAACGTGGGCCGAAAAAGAACTGGTTGGCAAGCAAGCAGCCAAGCTGGCGAAGATGCTAGGAGCCGACGGGGCCTTGATGACATGGGACGCTGGCGGAAATGAATTTATCGAAGTAATTCGTACGATCGAGGCCTGTGAACAGATGGGTATTAAGACCGTATTTCTTACCAGTGAAGACAATTCCTATGACGGTGCACCGACCATGCTCGAACCCATTCCTGAGGCGGACGCAATCGTCAGCACCGGCTTTTATCAGGCGGCTGTCCAAGAATTCCCGGAAGCCCCGGAGATGAATCACGTGATCGGATTACAGGAGATGCCGGGTGGTAGCGGGTTGGATGGCCCGATGCGAAAACAAATGATGCCGGCGACTGCTCGAATGCCGGTCCCACGCAGGTATGACGATCACTATGGATATAACAATTTAAGCGTAATTGACTATTGATGACGAGTCGTCCAGTGCCCGTTATTAAGGCCGCCCGGTTCTTCGTGGCGCACACGCCAGGCCTTGTTCGATATGGATCAAAGCCGGTACGGGAACTCAAAAATGATCGAGCTCTCGATGGGCAACTTGCGGCTTCGCTTCGGAGTTTCGACGATGCGGCTCGATACCCGCCGCACCGTGCTTTGTTGGGAAGTTTGACGCCTGAGTCTCTTTGGAATCGCAAGCGACCGTATTACCGTCATCTTGATGGTGAGGCTCAACAAGGACATCCCCACGGCCAGATTGTTTCCGGAGATGAATTCTTTGGCCTCCTAAAGGTTTCCGATCGCTTTGATTTAGTGTGGCTCGAGGAAGTGTTTGCAGCCCAGATTAGAGAGGCTTTAGAGGGCAATCCCCTGGTGACAGTTGCTGATCTAGCCTGCTTGGAGTCTGGCCACCCACGTAAGGCGATTCAACAGCAGGTGGCAGCGGGGACCGCGTTGCCCCTTCTTCGACCCGACGGCGATCTGGTCGGATGTATTAGCCGAGATCACGATGAAGACGAGAGTCTGAGCGCTGCCGTATTGCTGGAGAATCTTGCATGCAAGACGACGGGAGCTTTTGCTCTGCGGTCACTTCTTCGGGATTCCGGGGAGGATCCATCCACGATCGATTATGTGCTGAACAGTGGCGAGGAAGCTGTGGGTGAACGGTATCAGCGAGGCGGAGGCAACTTAGCCAAGGCCATGGCGGAAATGTGTGGGTGTGACAGAGCCACAGGGTCGGACACGAAGGCTTTTTGCTGCGGCCCGGTACATGCGGTGATGCTCGGTGCGTCACTAATTGCGGCAGGTGTTGAATCAAAGGTTGTCGTGGTTGGTGGCGCTTCACTGGCCAAGCTTGGCATGAAATTCCAGGGTCACCTTAAACATGAGATGCCTGTTTTGGAAGACGTGCTGGTAGGGGTCGCCATGCTGCTTGACGCCGATGATGGGGTGTCGCCTGTCCTTCGGCTGGACGCGATTGGGAAACACCCAGTGGCGGCTGGCTCGTCACAACAGGCGATACTAGAACATCTCGTTTCGGAACCTTTGTCTAGAGCAGGCCTTCAGTTTTCAGACGTCGACCGCTTTGCCACGGAGCTTCATGATCCGGACATTACCGAACCCTCGGGGAGCGGAGATGTTGCGATGCGTAACTATCGGCTGCTTGCCGGCCTGGCGGCTATAAGTGGCGAGATTGACAGGAGTGACCGTGATGATTTTGTTCGGACTCGCGGTCTACCGGGGTTTTCTCCTACGCAAGGGCATATTGCATCGGCCATCCCGTACATGGCGCACGCAATCGAGGGGCTTAAAAGCGGTGATCTGAAACGTGCGATGTTTCTTGCGAAAGGGAGTCTTTTTCTTGGCCGAATGACCCAACTGTCTGATGGCCTCTCGCTTATATTAGAATCTAACCCTAATCAGCGGTTCTGACGGTCGACAGTAACAACAAGGATCAGCATATGGATCTTCGTGGCAAAAAGATTATCGCGCTGGGTGAACGAGATGGAGTGCCCGGCACGGCCATTGGGGAATGTGCCCGTAGCGTGGGTGCTGAAGTGATACTCGAACTCACGCACTGCTTTATCTGAACTGCCTCTGGCGGACTTGACCTGGACGGTCAGGCAGAGATCCAAAGAACACTGGAACAGGCGGGGAGTGACGACACTGTGGTGCTCTTGGGAACACCAACACCAGAAAGCAGTACCTTGTATGCCGAAACCATGACGACCGGTGATCCGACATGGGCTGGCCCTCTCGCCGGATCAAACCTCAACTTGCCTGTCTATCACATCACTGAGAACCAAATTTCCCAACAGGTTGATCCTTCCGTCTATGAGGCGGAGGTCGGTCTTGCTGAAATGGCGCTGGATGTTGAGGATATTGCCGAAGCCGTAGAGAGCGTTCGTGCTAGGACGATGTAACTGTCCTTACCTGGTGAGCAGAATTGATCTCCGTTAGAGGTTCGTTTGATTGGGGCGGTCGCTGGTCATACACTTTCCGTTAAGAACATTTCCAGTAAGAAGATGTGGTCTGGGGGTAACACGTGAGCACACGAAAGCTGGCCGGTCTGTTTTTGACGATTGGACCCGTAGGCGTCTTTCTCATATGGGGAATCCTGCAAGGGGCGGTCCTTGGGGCTCCTAACCCTGACCCAGACGCTCCGACGCTTTCAGCGACTACATATCTCCAGGCCAATCTTGATAATCAGGTTGCATTTACGGTTCTCGGTGTTCTCGGTGGCCTTTCGTTCTTTGCGCTCCTTGTTGGCTTTGGATTGCTCGCCCTTGAAGTCCGCAGTGCCGGTGGGGCGGGTACTGGTTATGCGGGGGCGGCAGCCCTCATGTTTCCATCGGTCCTTGCGATCGGGGTTGCTAACTGGGGGCTAGAGAAGACGGCGGTCGATCTGGCGGTCAAAGAGGGAATTGAAGCTGGCGTGCCAATGCAGGTCATTGCCAATGGAATCGGCGGTGGGATCGGTGTTCTCTGGGGCGTAGCCCTATTGCTCTTAGGTGTAGCGATCGGGCTTCAGAAAACGGTGTCGGCTGTCCTTGGGTGGCTCTTAGCTCTTATCGGGGCGTTGCTGTTTGTGACGAACTTTTTGGATGCCAACTCTCCCGTAAGTTTTGTTGTTTGGATTGGATTAACGCTGGTAACCATTGCGGTTGGTGTGTCAGCTCTTCGGGCGCCGAAGGCCAACTAGCCAGAATTCCTTATCAGTAAGTCCGTCGTGTAACGACGTCGGATTGCTGGGGATCTTTGATGTGGCTAGTTAACGCTAGTTTCACGTTGGTCGGTTGCGCGCGTAAGGATGCTAACCCTTAGCCGATGCGAGACTCTTGGGAGCATTCGATTGTCCCAAGCTGGCATCGTAGGCTAGCTCTCGAACCTCATAGGTGGTGGGTCACATGCATCGCGGCGGCATGACGGATCAGGCCGAATTTACGGTGGCTCGCGCAAATGAAGCGTTTTTCAACGCGCTCCGTGTATTCCGTCTTGTGTGGACGACAAGTCCGAAGCTCACAGGTCTGCTGCTCGGATTTACTGTCGCCAGTGCCTTTGCGCCTGCGGCGACGGCATATCTGTTAGGCGCTGTCCTGACGGCCGTCGATGATGCCATTCGTGTTGGAGGAGGATCATTTGATCGTGTTGCGCTACTGGTAGGGATTCAGGCAGCTGTGGTTCTTGCGGCATTCCTGCTTCGCGCCGGCCGTGGAGCAGTCAGCTCGATACTCGGTGATCTCTTTAGCAATCGGACAAATCTCATGATTCTCGAGAAATCAGAAGAGCTGGATATCTCCTATTTCGAGAATTCGGATTTCTATGACCGGTTGGAAAACGCACAACGCGAAGCCCGCGAGGGCCCCATGCAAATCGTCTCGGAATCTTTTGGCGTGGTGCAACAGGCAATAGCCCTGATAACGCTTGCGGCAGTTCTTTTTTCGATTTCGTGGTGGATTGTCCTGGTGGTGCTCGTGACCACCACGCCAGCACTTCTCGTGGAGATCAAGTATGGGCGGGAGCGTTTTCGTCTCCAGACGTGGCGGTCACCTGAAGTTCGGAAGCTCGGGTATTTCCGATGGCTGATCACTAACGATGATTACATCAAGGAACTCAGAATCTTTGGTCTTGGCCGACACTTAATCCGGGTATATCGAAAAACATTCGAAAAGTTCTTTCGAGAAAACCGAAGTCTTACGCTTCGGAGTAGCCGAGCGACTGCCTTCCTCCAAGGTATAGGAGCCGTGTCGAGCGCTGGTGTCTTTACCTTTGTGGCGTACCAGGTGGTTCAGGGCTTTCTTCGCATTGGGGCGCTGGGAACGTATTACGTCGCGTATCAACAGACCGTTGATGCGAGCAACCAACTCTTACAGGGTGTTACGCGTATTTACGAACGCGGCCTTTTCGTAAACAATTTTTTCGAGTTTCTGGAATTTCAACCCCGCATACAGGCTCGCCCGGGAGGTAAAAAGCTTAATCGACCACTGGCTACAGGTCTCGAGTTTCGGAATGTGACCTTTAGTTACCCAGGAACCAACGCCCCTGTCTTGCGGGACGTCTCCTTTACGATTGCACCGGGTGAATCCGTAGCCCTTGTCGGGGCTAATGGCGCAGGCAAGACTACTTTAGTGAAACTCATTTCCCGATTCTATGATGCGGACGCTGGCCAGATCCTGATCGATGGACTCGATATCCGCGACTATGACGTCGATGACCTCCGGACGCAAATCGGTGTAATTTTCCAGGATTATGGGAAGTATCAGGAGACGGCCCAGACCAACATCGGGTATGGATCGTTGCCTGATATCGACGATCTGACTCGAGTCCAACATGCGGCGGCGCGTAGCGGGGCCGAAGATGTCATTACGGACCTTCCCAAGGGGTACGCCACCCAATTAGGCCGATGGTTCCGTGGAGGCGTAAACCTTTCGATTGGCCAGTGGCAAAAGATTGCGTTGGCGAGGGGCTTTATGCGTGATGCCCAGATGTTGGTTCTCGACGAACCAACATCGTCACTCGACGTGCAGAGCGAGCATGAGGTTTTTGAGCAATTTCGTGCACTGGCTGAAGACAAGATGGCGATTCTAATCTCGCATCGTTTTACAACGGTCCGAATGGCTGACCAGATCCTTGTGCTTGATGAGGGTCGCGTTATTGAGCATGGAACCCATCAAGATCTCATCGAACTCGGAGGGCAGTACGCGCACTTGTTTGAAATGCAGGCACGGGCTTATCGGTGAAGATTCGTCCTGCACTAACTAGCGCTAGCCTTCCAACATGCCAGCTTGTTCGAGCCAATCTCTGATGGTTGCCCGTTCCTCGTCGTCCATGGCGATCACGGGCGGTCGCGTGATGGCGTTCGGAAGCCGACCAAGCATCACCATGGCCTCTTTCATTCGTGCGTGGGCAGTGGCAGATGGTTCACCGAGTCGATACACGGCTTGCGTCAGCGGAAAGATACGATCTTGAACATTCCGGGCTTCCGGATAATTCCCACTTAGGCAGGCCTTCACGAGCGCGGTGATGAGTTCAGGCACGAAGCCAGCGAATCCGACGAGGCCTCCATCAGCTCCGACGAGCAAGGTGGCCATTAGGTATTCGTCGTGACAACTTAGAATCGCGACGTCCGGAGCTTCTTTTCGCATAGCCCTGACGTTGAACTCGTAGCGTGCCAGGTCTCGATCCCCATTTTTTACAGCTACGACTTCGTCGAGGGTGCAAATCTTTAGCAATTCCTCGGTGTAGTAGTGGGCTTTTGTCCACAATGGGTACTGGTGCACGATGATGTCCAGGTCAGTCGAAGCCGCAATGTCCTTAAAGTAGTGGTACGCGGCATCGGGTTGTCGGCCGAAACGCAGCCACATGTGGGGTGGCATCACAAGGATGCCCGTAGCGCCAGCATCTTGGGCGTGCTCGGCTAGGCGAACAGCTTCTGCGGTTCCCTCCGCCGTAATCCCACTTATGACTGGAACAGCACCATTGGCGGCTTCGGCCATAATGCGCGTTACATCGGCTCGTTCTTCGGGCAACAGGGATCCGCATTCACCTGTGTGGCCATTACAAACGAGGCCTCGGATGCCGTCATGGCCGCAGAGCCATTGGGTGTATCGGGCGAGTTCGACCTCATCGATTGAGAGATCTTGTTTGAAGGGACATAGAGTGGCCGGTAGTACACCGTGCCAATGTGAGCCTCGACCAGTCATACAACCTCCGTGGATCTACCTCATCTCGAGCTTAGCGTAAGATACCCGTGAACCGACGACCTGCGAGATATCCGATGCCATCAACCGTGTACACCATGGAGATGCGGAGTCACTCAACCCAGACGGGGCTAGTGGCGCAAGCGCTTCGATTGTTTGAAGCTGCCGGGTACGACGATCTCGTCAATCCTGGCGATATTGTGGCGGTCAAAATCCATTGTGGTGAATGGAATAACACGGCCTACCTACGTCCGGTATACGCACGTGCAATATGCGATCGGATCAAAGAACTTGGCGGGAAGCCGTTTGTTTGCGACACCACCACGTTGACATACAGCCCTACCGCTGACCGAGTCACTGCGCCGGACTTGATGCGGGTGGCCGAGCGCAACGGGTTCACCTCGGCAACTCTAGGGGCTCCTTTCATTGCCGCTGACGGATTCAATGGCACCGATGATGTGCATGTGGATTTGCCAGAGGGCTACATCCTCCAGGAGGCCTATATAGCGAAGGCGCTCGCCCTGGCCGATTCGGCCATTGTGCTTACGCACTTTAAGGGCCATCCCCTGGGCATGGTCGGGGGATCCATCAAGAACATGGGTATTGGTGCCCAGTCAAAGCGGGGTAAGTACAACGTGCATATGGGAGGTCATCCCACCTACAGTCTTCCAGCGACGGTTATTGAACACCCTGAACATGTCAACGATGCCGTCCTCAATGCCATTCCTGATGTGTGTCCGTACGGCGCCCTTGAGAAAAACAACGGCACTTACCAGTGGCATCGGGACAAGTGCACCAGTTGTCTCGGCTGTCTGGGCTTGATGGTAAGTAACGGTGTATGGGAAACCCCGATTCAGTATTACGCGGCCTCGCAGGCAGCTATGGCGGATGGCGCGCTGGCCGCGGTCAAAGCTCTCAAGGGCAAGGTTGGATTCCTCAACTTTGCCATCGACATATCACCCCGGTGTGATTGCGTGGATCACGCTGACACTGCGCTCGTTCCCCACATCGGCATTTTTGCTGGCCGAGATCCGGTAGCGCTTGACCAGGCATGCCTTGATGCCGTGGTGGCTTCACAGGGCACCCCTGGATCTGCTGCCGACGATTGGGGCGTGATGGGAGCGGGCGACCACAAGTTTGCGCATGCGTCAGGTGTTTCGCCGGACGTGATTGGAATGAGCGAGGAAATCCAAATCAAAACCGCCGTAAAAAATGGACTTGGTAGCACGGAGTACGAGTTAGTCGAGGTGGAGCCGCACGACACCAACGATGCGTATCTTGACCCAATGGACCGTCGGAAGATTGGACTCAAGTATGGGCCGTTGTTCCAACGAGAGAACCCGTTCCCTGAAGAACGGCATGACGGCCTTGGATTTGATCGTAAGACTGAAATTGATATTGAAGCGGTGATGTAAAGGGGGATCTATGAGTCGCGCCGAGGACCAGGTGATTGAAGCTCACACATTGCTTGTTGCGTTACTTCCACACCATTCAGGGGCTATGGCTGAACGACTGCAAACGCTCGTTGCGGCCCTGGAAGAGGTTCAAAGTCACGTGTTTATCAAGGGTGCCCTCGCGGTGCCATTTACAGCAGCTGTTTCACGGTCCGCTACCGCAGCCAGTGACGCGTATGGTGATGGGTCCTCGTCAGATCTAGCCGCTCTCGAAGCTGTGGAGGCGTCTGTGATTAAGCTGCAAGGAAAAACAACAGGCTCTGGAGGGATCGCAATTACGTAATGGTGCTGTTGTCGGCAAAGTAGTGGCTACGTGAGCATCCTTGTGACCGGGGGGGCTGGCCGTCTTGGGACGCAAGTTTCTCGCATACTGGCATCTTCAGGTGCTGAGGTTCGGGCTTTCGACCTTCCCCAGGCCGATTTCGCGCACGTGGAAGGGGTCGAAGGTGTCACGGTGGTCAAAGGCGACCTCACAAAACCATCTGATCTTCAAGACGTGATTGCTGATGTGGAGACCGTGGTCCACCTGGCGGCCATTCTTCCTCCACACTCTGAAAGAAATCGTGAGCAAACGTTCCGTGTGAATGTAGAGGGTACGGAAACCCTGTTGCATGCTGTCCGACGACATGGGGCTGATCCGCACCTTGTATTTGCGTCGTCCGTTGTGGTGTACGGGGCCTGCGATCAGTCAGATGCCATCGTCTCGACGAGTCACACGATAAACCCGTCGACCATATATGCCGAGAGTAAGGTTGCCGCGGAACATGTCGTCAGGGACCTGGTGCCGTCAGCAACAATTGCTCGGATTTCAGGGGTCGCTGTAGCTGCGGTTCTTGAGCCACCCGAACCCTGGCCTTTCACAAGCGAGCAACGCATGGAATTTGTCCTCGCTGAAGATGTTGCCGACGCCATTGTGCGACTCGCAGGCCTGTCTAAACCTGAAGGCCATGTGGTGCATGTGTCTGGTGGGGAAAGCTGGCGCATCACGGGGCAACGGTATGCCAGAGATTACCTGGAGGCACTTGGACTTCCGGCGGACATTGCTACCTACCTCGAAAACTCGCAAGCCTTTGCCTGGTATGAACCGAGCCCACTCTTATACGAGCTTGGTTTTGAGCCAACCGCTTACTCGGTGTATATGGAACGTGTGCGTTTATCTGTAAAAGCGTTCATGGCGGAGGCCGAGGGCTAGACCAATGCCGGCCCATCTCATTGAAATTGAGGACCTTCCGTTTGTTCCGTCATGGTTTCGTGATCTAGGCACCGATTGGGTCCGATTCACCTGTGAGCGAATGGGGCTATACCGCTCTGCAGCAACCCGCATGGCCGGATTCCTCAAGGATTTGGATGGTCCTCATGTTGTTGACTTGTGTTCCGGATCTGGTGGCGGTTGGTTATCGCTGTTGCCACAACTGGATGATCTTGGCGTTGGCAACGTGCGTATAACCCTCTCTGACAAATACCCAAACCTTCGGGCTGCGAACTACTTGGCTCGAGAGTCCGGGAGTCGCCTTCAATATTCCCCGGAGGCATCCGACGTTGTTAGGGGTGCGGCCGACAGTGCAGATGCCTACACCATGATGCTTGCCTTCCATCATTTTCCTGAGAATGTCGCCGTGCAAGTGCTGACCAGATTGACGATGCAGGGTCGGCCTATCGCCATATTTGATATCTGGGGCCCAGGTGTTCTTCAACGGGTTCCCCGGGCAATTGGCTACTTGCTGTTTCCGGTGGCTCTCATCCTCAACATTTTCGTGCCTCTTCTGGTCCTCATCGGAACACCCAGGGTGCGTCCGTTTCGGTGGTCAAGGCTCATCTTCACCTATCTGTTGCCGTTCATACCTCTCTATATTTGGTGGGACGCGACAGTTTCAATTCTTCGTGCATATGACCAAGATGGCCTTCGCCGCATCGTACGCCAAGCTAATCCTGCGAAGTCATTTGAGTGGCAGGTGGGGCTAACCAGTGGGCCAGGCCCGAAGGCCCTTTCGTACATAATCGGCATTCCCAGATGAGGGGCTTATGAAACTCGGATTCAGTACGTGGGGAATGGCTACGGTCGATATTGAGGAGGCAATCCCCGCGTTAGCAGCAATCGGATACCAGGGTGTTGAATTGGCCGTCGCTGAGCGATTCCCCACCAAGCTAGAGTCCCTCAATGCCAAGCGGCGAACCCTTATACGGTCGCTTTATGCAACCCATGCACTAGAGTTGCCCGCAATTGCTGCTCATTCTTCCCTCCTGCTTACTGAAAAACACGCTCACCAGCAGAGCATGAAGAGGATCAAGGGATCCATGGAACTGGCATTGGATCTTGGAATGCATGCCCCACCTGTTGTCATCACCACGGTAGGTGGCGAGTCGGGAACATGGGCGTCTATCCGTGATGTGCTGGTAGACCGAGTAGGCGATTTGGCGCGCCTGGCCGAAGAATCAGGGATCCTCTTGGCAATCGAGCCTCACGTGGGCCAGGCCCTGCACACTCCGGACCAGATGCTAGAGCTACTGGAAAAGGTTTCCTCGTCTGCTTTAAAGGTGAATTTCGATAACAGCCATTTCTTAGCGCAAGGAATTCCAGTTGAAACATGTGTGTCGATGCTCGGGGCGTACGCTGTAAACACTCACCTCAAGGGCGTAGACGGAGTTGAGCCGAATTTCCGCTTCTTAACTCCCGGCGAAGACACCTATGACTACGCCTATGAATTTGGGTTGATGGCAGCCACTGGTTACAACGGATACCAAACCGTTGAGATCTCCATGCAGGTGCAGGCTCGCCCTGACTACGATCCATTTCAGCACGCCGCGTTGGCGTTCGAACGGCTGTCACTGAGTGTCCCGACGTCAGGAGATTCCTAGCCCCGATCTCTGCCACCTTCACCTGACTTACGGAAAGCTGATTTCGCTCCCAGGTTTCATAGGCAACAGTCGGGTTCGGGGAGTGAGTAGGTCTATTCGGTCTTTCAGGTCCTTGAGGTCAGCAGCCTGGTTGGGGAACGTGTCGTAGTGGCAGGGGATCACCGCTTGTGGCCGCATTAGGGAAGCCGCTACGGAAGCTTCTTTTACACCCATGGTGTATTTACCGCCGACAGGCATGATGACGAGGTCCGGGGCATACATCTGGCTAATCAACGCCATGTCTCCAAACACTCCTGTGTCCGCGGTGTCATAAATTACCGGGCCATCCTGAACTGTTAGAACAAATCCACAGACACTTCCATCGGGCTCCGCATAGATTGTTCCGTCTTTATACGCATCGCCATGTAGCCCCGTGGAATGGTCAGCCCGAACCATGGTGTATGTGACTGACCCAAGTCCGACAGAGCCCCCTATATTCAGGGGGATCGAGTCTGTGTCATACCCGATCCCATGCGTTGAGGCGTAGCCGGCAATTTCCGGGCTCGCAATAAGTGTCGCGCCGGTCTTTTTTACGAGTGCGATTGCATCACCTAGATGGTCGACATGCCCGTGAGAAACGCAGACCACATCCGCCCGATCAATATCCGCGATGGACACGGCACACGCCGGGTTGTCATCAAGCCACGGATCGAAGTAAATCACCTCATTGCTGGCAGTCGTGAATCGAAAGGAAGCATGGCCAAGAAAGGAAATGTTTACTGACTGCATGAGCACTACTCCCGGCTAACAATGCTGTTAAAAAATGTGCGCCTTAAGTATTCCAGTAAACGTGCACGTAATTCCAAGGTGCGCAGCGCATTGATCTTGAAATCAGAGTTCTTCGTTCTAGGAATTCCCACCCATCGACTGCCGATATGCGACCACTTCTTCCACGCTGACGATCGGGAAATCATGTTCATACGCGAATCCCTGCAGGTCTGAGCCGCGGGTCATATTTCCATCAGGTCCCATTAATTCACAGATCACTGCTGCAGGCGTGCATCCGGCAAGTCGGGTCAAGTCCACACCCATTTCGGTCTGGCCTCGTCTACCCAATACGCCATTGTCGTGGGCGCGTAGCGGGAAGATATGGCCAGGCCGGGCCAGGTCTGACGGCTTTGTTTCAGCAGCAACAAGCGCCTGAATCGTAAGGGCTCGATCGAAGGCGGAAATCCCTGTGGTGGCGCCCTCAACAACGTCGACAGATACGGTGAAGGCGGTTTGAAGCAAAGCTGTGTTCTGAGGGACCGGCACCATCAAGTCAAGGCCAAGTTCGTCCAAACGATCACCGGTCATTGCAACGCAGATCAGGCCACCTCCCGTGTGTGCCATAAACGTTAAGGCTTCTGGCGTGGCAAAGTCCGCTGCGATAACAAGATCGGCCTCGTCTTCTCGGTCCTTATCATCAACAGCTAGAACCATGCGTCCATGCGCTAGTGATTCGATCGCCCGAAGGACGGCAGGCGTTGTCACGTCCATGGTTGCCGCAGGGCCGTGGAGGTTCCACATAACTTCTTCATTGATTCAAAGTTGTTTTCAGTATCACCAAGTCCAAATAATTGTCGCAGTTTCCGGTCAAATGCGTTTACCATGTAGCCATCGCTGGAAGAGCAATACACCAGCGGGTTCGCGGACAAAAGCTTTCTGCGTCAGTCATAGTGAACCAATCCTGAGTATCCGCGAATCTACGTTGCGCCCTGAATTGCCACGGCGTTTGATAGTCGCTTTTGCATGCGACTGGGAGTTTTATGTCAGTTACCTTTGCCCAATTGGGCGTTTCTGCACGCATTTGTCGTGCTCTTGAACGGGATGGTATTTCTATCCCTTTTGAAATCCAAGCCGCCACCATCGCCGATGGACTCGATGGTCGCGATGTATGTGGTCGAGCTCCGACGGGGTCTGGTAAGACCATCGCGTTTGGTGTGCCCTTGGTTAGCAACCTTGAACAAGCCAACCCCAAGCAGCCTCACGCGCTTGTTCTTGCACCGACACGCGAACTCGCCGAACAAATAATGGTTGTCCTTCGGTCCTTTGCTGGTGATATCCGTGTGGGTGCTGTGTACGGCGGAGTTGGGTACGGCCAGCAGTACAAGATGCTTCAGCGAGGAATTGAAGTGCTCGTGGCATGTCCTGGACGACTCGAGGACCTTATTGAGCAGGGCCGGGTCGATCTTTCGGCTGTAACCCGGGTGGTCCTTGACGAAGCTGACCGAATGGTAGATATGGGATTTATGCCTGCTGTAAAACGCCTGCTAAACCAAACATCGAAGGACCGGCAGACTTTTCTTTTTTCAGCGACCTTGGACCAAGAAGTGGCCAAGTTCACCAAGGCTTACCAACGAGATCCTGTACATCACTCCATTGGCAATGAATCACCCGACATCACGTCCGCGCGTCACTTCTTTTGGTCGGTTCCGAGAACTGAACGCCTGCGGGTAACAGCAGATGTCTTGAAAACTGTCTCGCCGGCGCTGGTCTTCTGTAGGACACGCCATGGGGCAAATAGACTGGCGAAGCAACTGAGTCGTTTCGATATAACGGTGGCGACCATCCACGGCAACCGAACTCAGAACCAACGGGCGCGAGCTCTTGATGAATTTGCTTCTGGCCAGGTTCAAGCCCTGGTGGCTACCGATGTGGCTGCCCGCGGGATTCATGTCGATGCCGTCGCCGTGGTTCTGCACTACGACCCACCCGCAGACGCCAAGACCTATGTACATCGGTCTGGACGAACAGCACGAGCCGGCCGTGAAGGCCTAGTGGTTTCCCTTGTGCATCCGGACGAGATCCGAGAGGCTCGCAAATTGGATCGCGACGTGGGGATCAAAGCTTCTTTTTCACGGCCGAACATAGGCTCTTTGAATGGCGCTTCACCAGAACGTGAGGCCGCGATGCCTGACAACTTTGAGGGCAATGCGGATGGATCTTTTGACCGGCTTAATGGCAGCCCTTCGCCAGAAAGACGTACGCGCCGGAACCGGCGCCGGTTTAGCCGACCCTCCGAGCGGAGGCCAACGTCAAAGCAGCCAAAAATGGCGGCGGCTCCGACGGCCTCTTCCCAGGATCAGGTCTCGCGGCCAAATCGAAAGGCAAGACGTGCTCATCTACAGTGGCGGACTAGCACCTAGCCCAAGGTTGACATAATACCGCTCGTGGCCACAGTGATTCATATGGCTGCATCATTGGTACTATGCTGGCTTTCTGGTAGACGCCGGGTCACGGAGGGCTTAGATGTCCATTGAGCTGAAAACACTGTCGACGGCTAACGATGCGCTCGATGATCCGGTTGAGCTTCGGGCACGTATGGAAAAGGAAGGCTACCTGTTCATCAAGAATCTCTTCGATCCCGATGCCGTTCTCGAGCTACGCAAAGACATGCTCACGGTGATTCAGGCTGGTGGATGGTTGGTGGCCGATACAGATCCCATGGAGGGTATCGCCGACGTATCCCGGAAATGCACCGAAGGTGATCCTGGTTACACGGACGTCTATCACAAAGTTTACAGTCTGCAGTCTTTCCATGAGGCGGGCCATTGGCCAGCCGTACTGGATGTAATTGGCAGGATTGTTGATGGGCCTGTATTTGCACACCCGGCAAAAATTGCTCGTATTTGGTTCCCTCAATTCACCGAGCACACGACCCCCGTCCATCAGGATTTCGTTCATTTTCAGGGGAGTTTTGACACCTATACGTGTTGGGCCCCTGTGGGTGAATGCCCGATTGAGCTCGGTGGGTTAGCCGTGCTTCCACGATCCCATCGGGTGGGAAAAGTTCTGGATCATAAGTTTTCACTCGGTGCTGGGTCTTTGGTGGTGGAAGGAGTTGAGCAAAGTGAGAATTGGCACTCGATAGATTACGAGCCTGGTGATGCGTTACTTTTTCATAGTCTGACGCTCCACCGAGCCTTGCCCAACGTTACCGAGGATCGTCTTCGGGTCTCTCTTGATAACCGCTATCAGTCAGATTTTGACCCGGTCGCCGAGCACATGTTGGAACCTCACCTCCAAGGCGATCCGCCAGTCGTGAGTTGGGCCGAAATCTATTCGGCCTGGCCAGATACGACGCTTCAGTATTATTGGCTCGATCGTGATGGGCCGATTTCGCCTAAGGACAACACGTATGGCGAGCAAGGATTTGCAGACATGGTGGATAGGGCGAGGCAGGGCGAAGCCCACGCTGTCTTACAGTTGCAACGTATTGTGAACAACAGTCCTACCTCGGAGCGTGGCCGCAAGGCTGCACAGATCCTGCAGGAAGGGTCTTAATTAAGCCTGAGCGACTTTTTTGGTCCTGAACACCTCTTGGTCTAGGTCCCCGCAGGCTGCTTCTGCGCACCGACTACTACCTTTCGATAGTCCTTCAGGTCAATCGCGCCGGAACTTAGTTCCAGTCAAACAACACCCCGAGCCAACCTTCTGGCCCTTTCGCAATCATGGCGTAAATTTCGTTAGCTTTTGTGTAGGAAACGTCATGGCTGATTAGGTGGTCCACCTTAAGGCGTCCTCGTGCAATCATGTTGAGAATGTAGGAACGGTTAGCTGACCGGGTCCATTGAAATCTATGGTACGGATTGACGGGATAGTCCTTCTGGTAGTTACCGATGAGATTCAACTCATGGCGGAGGATCTCGTCTTGCAGATTTAGGGGAACTGTCCCTGGGGGACTTCCCGTCAAGCACACTGTGCCACCCGGGGCCGCAGCCTTGAGGCTAGCGGTCATAACGAGCGGGTCTCGAGCGGCCATAAAAACAACCCGAGCTCCTCCACTGGTCAAATCGCGAATGGTTTCAATGGGATCTGAGTCTCGGGCATTTAAAGTGTGCGTTGCTCCGGAGACCCGAGCCTTTTCAAGCCGTTCGTCCAGAACGTCGATAGCAATAACGGGGTCCGCTCCTGCAAGAACGGCAAAAGCCGTTGTGAGTTGGCCCACAAGACCTTGGCCAAAAACAGCCACCGATTCCCCCAGGTATGGCTGGGCCCGACGGACACCGTGTAGCGCAACGTCGCCAAGGACCGCAAATGTGGCCTGTGAGTCAGAAACGTCATTTGGGATCATGCCCACATAGCCATCCATATTGGTCAACTGATCAACGTCGACTAACGCCGCCCCCTGGTGCGGGGTGATGGTCACAACGCGATCACCGATGGAATACCTCGAAACGCCCGAACCGATTTCTTCAATCACTCCCACGCTTGTATATCCAGTGGGTTCTGACGTTTCCCGTCTTAGCTCTAGAGTGTTCCGCTCTGTCCCCGCACTCACCTGTGTCTTTCGGGAACGAACCAAAACTTGACTTGCAGCCGGTTCGGGAACCCGAAGATCGCCAATGCCGACGGATCCGTCAGGATTAAAGACAATCTGCGGGACTATAGAAGCCATGGGCGGCAAGGAAGGTAAAGAATCCCGGAGGATGCATTAACGCTCTCCTCCGGAGAGTGTCACTCTTCCTTTTTCTTCGAAGCTTCCGCGCTTTCCGCTACGGTGGATTCCTCGCCATCGTCGTCGTTCTCACCCTCTTCATCCTCAGAGCGTGCTTCTTCGCGGAACTCACGAACGCTTTTACCTAGCGCGCTGCCTACGCCCGCTATTCTTCCTGCGCCGAACAGGGCAATAACAATAAGCAGAATAATGACAAGTTCTAAGGGTCCTATATTTAAGGGCATTTCCTGCCTCTCTGTGGCACGAGTGAATGGATGGCCAAGTAACCAGCTACGGTGTCTGGTTTCATTGACCACATTGTGGCATCAAACCAACCGTGATTGCTGAAATCGTCGGCAAAAGCACGACAACTAAGCATCAAACTTTTAATTTGACCAAAAAGGTACGGCCAAAGGATACGTGATTACACTGCCAGAAATATAGATCCGATCAATCCAACCCTGCCTATTAACCCTGCGCCCGAATAGCTTGAAACCCAAAGTCAAGTAACGTTCCGGCATCTTGCGACCGATCTGTGCTGCCCATCACAACGACCATTAGGCTGTGGCCATTTCGTGTAGCACTCGCAATTAAGTTTTGCCCGGCGTCATCGGTAGTGCCTGTCTTCATGCCCGTAGAACCTTCATACGACCAGAGAAGCTCGTTTAAATTTTTTAGGCTGTAGGATCGGTTATGTGAGCGCTCAGGAATCACATAGGTTCGGGTAGACACAATTTCTTTGAGCAGTGGAAATCGGTCCATTGCATCTGTTGCGAGTACTGCCGCATCATAGGCCGTCGTGTATTGGTCTTCGGCGTCAAATCCTGCGGGACTCACAAAGCGAGTGTCATTTAGGTCTAAGCGCTCAACATGCATTTTCATTTTGTCCACCACGTACGCGTGGCCACCAGTCCCGGCCACGATCGCGACCGCCGCATCATTTCCGGAGGGTAATAGCAGGGCGTACAGCAGGTCCCGTAAGGACAGCGACTCTCCAGGTACCAGTCCAACTCTCGGGCTTGGTTGTGCGAGAACATCCTCGGGCACCTTGATTTGCTCATCGGAGTTGGCGTATTGAAGGGCTGTTACCGCCAGTGCAATCTTGGAAAAACTGGCGGGTGCTCGACGAGCATAAGCGTCTTTTTTATACAAGACCTGACGTTCATCTAAATCAATCAGCATTGCTGATTGGGCAGAAACAATAGGAGCATTCAGCGGTCGTGTGAAAGGACTATCGGTGAAGACCTGAGCATCGTCTTGGATACTGGGAAGGTCGGAAGCAATATAACCGCCATCCAACTGGTTGATGAAGGTCCCCGTGTCTGCCTCAGGAGCTTCGATCGCGGTCAGCATGCTGATGAGCATGAGGCTGCCCAGAACAGCCGCTAGTGCAACGAAGATGAGTTGGACTAGGTTTCGAAATCTCTGCTCCCGAAGGCGTCGAGACTGATGGCGTGCAGACCGCTCACGAACCGGCTGTAAGTAGAGAGGTTCCCTGACGGCCGCCGGTGAGGCCACACCATGCTGATCGCTAAACATTCCGTCTTGCAGCCACGGTGTTTCACCTATGGGTAACCGACGGCGAGGCCGACGTTTCATGACGGGAACACCGTGGCATAAAACCTAGAAGCCCGGCCTTCCAGTACACATTTGCAGCTCCGAAGGACCATTTCCATGCAGCGAGCCGACGAACAGCAAACAAAAGGACGCTTTAGGGACGGCAACATTGACACGTTGGGGGCTGTCATATTGGTTTAGCGATCTTTCCGCAAGAATAACCAGAGAATCTCGCGGCAGAGCCATAACCCCCCGGGCTTAACGCCGCACGAAAATTATTGTCAAGTCACGTTGACTGGTCAAGGAAATCTTTCCCAAGGGATACATATGCGCAGTGGAAGTCTTTGTGATGTTCGGTAACTCCTCGCACTACGAGATGTCTGAATAATGCGAACATGGTGCTGCACCGGCGATTTGCAGCGTGCATTTCGTTAGCCAGTAGTGGAGTGCTCCTAATTCATACCCTGGGCCGGCTGCTTTCCTATCTAAGGACGCAAAAACGACTCGTTGCGACGCTATTGATAGCTCTTATGGTCGGATCCTTGCTCCGAACCCTTCCTCCCACCCTAAGCAAAATTGCCATCGACGACGGTGTTCTGAGCGAGAACTTGTCGGTTCTCTTTGCCGTACTTGGCTTGTTCGTAGCGGCAGTCATCTTCTCAAATGCGGTCATGGCTGGTCGGCTTTACGCGGCTCGGTATGTGGGACAGCGAGTAGTCCACGACATTCGAAATGATCTGTACACACACCTTAGTTCTAAATCTATGAGCTTTTTTGATCGACATCAGACAGGAGATTTGATGTCCCGGGTGACAAACGACGTCAATATGATCCAGTTCTTTTTCAACATGGCTGGAACCGTGATCCTGTCATCCATCGCGATGATTTTGTTTAATTTAATCTTCATGGTCGCACTTGATTGGGTGCTGGCAGTTTCGTTGCTCCTGCTCCTCCCGTTCTTCTTGGCCCTGCAATCGTTAGCACGACGGGTTGTTCCATTATTTCGTCAAGCGAATGAACAGCTGGGGGTCGTCAATGTTGAAATTCGGGAAGGGATCAATGGCGTCAAGATTATCCAGGCATTCGCGCGGGAGGATCATCAGGAGAAGCGTTTTGATGCGCAGAACTCAAAGCTCAGAGACCTGCGCACAAAAACCATCAGAAACATCGGCCTATACATTCAGGGGATAGAGTTGCTTGCCGGGGCCGCCACAGCGCTCATCCTTGGCGTTGGCGCGTGGCGTGTGGTTCACGGCGACTTCACGCTTGGAGGTCTCGTAGCCTTTCAGGGATATCTCTTGCTGATGCTTGCACCCACCCGGTTTTTGGGTTTCGCCGTTCAAATCTCTCACCAAGCCATAACGTCTGGTGAGCGAGTGTTTCAGATCATCGATACGCCCTTGGAGGTCGAAGAATCTCCCGAGCCAGAATCAATGGGGCAGATTCGTGGTGACGTGGAGTTTGAAAACGTGACCTTTCAATACGGTGAGAGCGAACCCATCCTTCGAGATATATCCCTGCACATCCCGGCCGGACAGTCTTTGGCGATCGTTGGCCGCAGTGGTTCAGGCAAAAGCACCATCGTCAATTTGCTTCCACGATTTTATGACCCAAGCCAGGGGGCAATCCGGATAGATGGTCACGACCTTCGAGATGTTCGACTAAACGAGCTTCGGTCTAGCATCGGGATGGTCATGCAGGAAACCTTCCTGTTCAATATGACCATCGCTGAAAACCTCCGTTTTGGAATGAGCGAAGCGTCCATGCAGGACATAAGGCACGCGACAAATCTTGCTGCGGCCGACGAATTCATCAATGAACTGCCGGACGGATATGACACGGTCATTGGTGACAGAGGTGTCCGCCTGTCAGGAGGGCAACGACAACGAATCGCAATTGCCCGGGCGATGCTCGTCCAACCCGCGGTACTAATTTTGGACGAAGCCACGTCAAGTGTCGACACCCGAACCGATCAGATAATCCAGAAGGCTCTTGAAGGCCTAATGGTGGAGCGAACAACAATCGTGATTGCCCATCGACTCTCGACCATTCGCCGAGTCGATCAAATTGTCGTTTTAGATGAAGGGGTTATTGTCGCTCGAGGCACCCATGAAGAATTGCTCCTTGATAGTGCGACCTACCGAAAAATCTACGAGCTGCAGTTCAAGCTTCAGGAAGACAGGGTGACGGTCGCAACCGAAGGAGGAGATGTCTAAATGCGCGCTACCCATGTAGACACCTCGAACTTGTCGGGGCGGGCGGTCGCGGGAACGTTGCGGCGATTCTTGGGATACGTGCGACCTCACCGTCGAAAGGTTGCCCTGGCCTTCGGGGCTCTCTCTGTTGCAGCTCTTGTCAATCTGGTGCCCCCATGGATGACAAAAATCGTAGTGGACGACTTCATTACGCAAGGAGATGCCGCAGGAGCGCTCCGCCTCGCAGGCGTGTTAATTCTGGTCTACGTCTGCAGGTCTATTCTCAATTACATCAATTTCTACTTGTTCGGTCGAACAAGTCAACAAATTGTTTATGAAGTGGCCAGGGATATGTTTCATCGAATGGTGCGCCATTCGATGCGTTTTTTCGAGACTCAACGAACAGGAGACACTGTTTCCCATCTAACAGCTGATGTGAATGCAGTCCAGCAAGCCATGCAAGGACAGGTTCTCGGAGCTGGTGTTGGGTTGATCACTCTCCTTATCTACTTGGTAGTTATGTTGACGCTCGAATGGCGGTTAACCCTCATAATCCTGTCGGTGGTTCCCCTCATGGTTCTCACAAGCATGATCACCGCAAAACTATTGCGTGTCCGATATCGGCGGGTCCAGGAATCTATTGCCAATATCAATACGGCAATAGAG
>MDTE01069514.1_pt1 | contig 93197 bp, 87 predicted proteins | sample 811231 | NCBI WGS metagenome assembly MDTE01 (sample SAMN05326651, study PRJNA326480) | marine metagenome | isolation source: seawater | place: Indian Ocean: Red Sea | collected 2010 | reverse complement strand
GGTCCGGGTCGACCCCGCCGCACACACGGCTGCCGATGTGGGCGACGAACCTTTGCTCCTGGCCCGGGCCGCACCCACCTGGATCGCACGCGACCGGGTGGCGGGCGCCAGGGCCGCCGCCGAGGCGGGTGCGCAGACGATCATCATGGACGACGGATTTCAGAACTCCTCGCTTGGGAAGGATGTGGCGATCATCGTGGTCGACGGTGCGACAGGCTTCGGCAACGGCCGGACCATGCCGGCCGGTCCTCTGCGGGAAAGCGTCGCGCACGGCCTGACGCGCGCCCAGGCGGCCGTCATCATCGGTGACGACCAGCATCGTGTTGCTGCCGACCTGCCCCCGTCGCTGCCTGTGTTCAGCGCACATGTCGTGCCGACCGCTGAGGCCAAACGGTTTTCAGGAAAGCGGCTGGTTGCCTTCGCCGGTATCGGCCGGCCCCAGAAGTTCTTCGACACGCTGGCCGGCCTGGATTGCGAACTGATCGCCAGCCACGCGTTTCCGGACCACCACCGTTATGGTCCCGAAGAAATCATGGCAATCTGCGAGGAGGCCACGACGCTGGAGGCGACACCGATCACCACCGAGAAGGACGCGGTCCGCCTGCCTGACGGTGCGCGCGAGATGGTCGATAGTCTCCCCGTTACGCTCGAATGGCAGGAACCCGACCCCGTCGCCCGGTTCCTGACGGCCCAACTGGCTTAGCGGTTTGCTGGCATGGGCCCGGCGATCAGTTCGGGGTCGAGACGCACATCGAACCAGTTGATCCGCCAGTCCAGATGCGGACCGGTCGACCGGCCGGTCGATCCGACCGTTCCGATACGCTCGCCGGCGGCAACCTGTTGGCCAATTTTTACCGTCACCCCGTCGAGATGCGAGTAGATCGTCGTCACGCCGTGCCCGTGATCTATGACGACGGTACCACCGGTGTAAAACAGATCGCCTTCCGCCAGCACCACTTCGCCGGGCGCCGAGGCCGCCACGGGCGTGCCGCGCGGTGCGGCAACATCCACCCCCAGATGCGGCCGGCGTGGCTTGCCGTTCAGGATCCGCTGATTGCCGTACCGCCCGCTGATCCGCCCGGTGACCGGCCATTGAAACCCGGCCGTGAACAGGGCACCGGCGCTGTCGCGCGCCCGCGCCGCACCGATCAGCCGGGCTTCGCGCCGGATGCGGTCCAAATCTCGCGTGTCAGGCGTCACCTTGCGCGGCGGCAGGCCATCGATCCGTTCGATATTGTATGCGCGCATGGCGACAGAAAGCTCGCGCGTCTCCGTTCGGCCGTCGGGATGGTTCGCCGTCAGCCGCATACTTTTCGTCTGATCGCGCCCGACGCCAAAAACGAACCGACCGCTCCGCGCATCCACGCGCAGCGGCTTGCCGTCTATCGCCAACTGCACACCGGCTTCAACCATACCGGTCACGAGCGCGCCTTGGACGACCGGCGTCTGCACCTCCAGCGCCCCGGCATTCACGGGTGCGCACACCAGCAGAAGCGTCGCGACGATCCAGCGCGTCAAAGCAGCGAGCCCTGCTGCGGGTCGTCGTCGGTGTCAGGTTTCGAAGATTTCGCCTTGGCGGCCTTGGACTTGCGCTTTTTCACCGGTTTGGCGGGCGGGGCGTCGCCGCCGACGCTGTCGACGGTGGCACCCACCTGGCCTTCATCACGAAAACTCAACGAGATCGCATCCCCCGGCGAGAGCGCATCGGCGGCGAGAACCGGCGCCCCGGCCGCGTCGCGAACCAGCACAAACCCCCGCTCCAGCACCCCCTTGTAGGAGTAACTTTCGAGCAACGCATCGAGAGACTTCAGCCGTTTGTCCGCGTCATCACGGATGCGAGATTGCGCCCTTTCGAGACGCCGGGCGAGCGATCCCACGTCGCGCAGGTCACGGGCGATACCGCTCCCGGTCGCCGACCTTGCGGCCGCCAACCGGGCGACCGCCGAACTGAGTGCGCCGCGTTTGGCGGCGACATACTGGTCAGGCTTGACCAGCTGCCGGCCCTGGTTGCCGACGGCACCGGCCTTTACGCGGACCAACCGGTCCAGCGCCGGGCGCAAGCGTTCGGACCAGTCATCCACCTTCTGCATCGCGCCTTCGAGAATCCGGCGGGGCGCAGGCAGGCCACGCCCGAGTGCCGTAACCTCCTGGCTCCGGCCCTGCAGATGCCGGGTCATCGCTCCGGTCAGCCGGGCGGCGTCCTCGCTGACCTGAGCAATCAAGTCGGCGCGGACCGGCACGGCCATCTCGGCCGCCGCCGTGGGTGTCGGTGCGCGGCGGTCGGACGCAAAGTCGATCAGGGTGGTGTCGGTTTCGTGGCCGACCGCCGAGATCAGCGAAATCCCGCTCGCCGCGGCGGCGCGCACGACGACCTCCTCGTTGAATGCCATGAGGTCCTCGAGCGAGCCGCCGCCACGGGCAACGATCAGGAGATCGGGCCGTGGCACCGCACCCCCCGGCGCAATCGCGTTGAAACCCTCGATCGCCGCGCTGATCTGGGCCGCCGCGGTCTCGCCCTGCACCAGCACCGGCCAAACCAACACGTGGCGCGGAAACCGATCGGCGAGTCGATGCAGGATGTCCCGGATGACCGCGCCGGTCGGGGACGTCACCACACCGATCACCTCTGGCAGGAAGGGCAGATCGGACTTCCGCTCGGCATCAAACAGGCCCTCGCCCGCCAGGCGCTTGCGCCGCTCCTCGATCATCTTGAGCAACGCACCTTCGCCGGCCAGCTCCACCCGTTCGATCACGAACTGATACTTCGAGCGCGCCGGATAGGTCGTGACCCGGCCGGTCGCAATCACTTCAAGCCCGTCTTCGGGCTGAATATCGAGCCGCCCGGCCGTGCCGCGCCAGCACACGGTATCGATGACCGCGTCAGCGTCCTTCAGGGTCATGTAGAGATGGCCCGAAGCCGCGCGCTTGAAGCCGGAGACCTCTCCGCGCACCCGGACATAGCCGAACCGGTCTTCGACGGTACGCTTCACCGCGCCGCTGAGCTCGGTGACAGACAGTACCGGCGGCTGATTGTCGCCGGCGTTCGGGTCGAGCAGGTCGTCGGTATCGGGGGGCGTCTGGTTCATCGAATCGCCCCCATGATACAAACTGCGCGCTTTGAAACGAAGGACCCAACGACGGGTCGAATGGGGAACCCGGACGGATGCGAATTCTGGTTGTCGGCGGGGGTGGGCGCGAACACGCGCTGTGCTGGGCGATTACCGCGTCGCCGCTGTGCGATCACCTCTACTGCGCCCCCGGAAACGCGGGTATTGCCCAGGATGCCGAGTGCGTAGCGATCGCCGCCGACGATGTCGACGCGCTGGTCGAGTTTGCCCAGGCCCAGGCGATCGACCTGGTGGTTGTCGGCCCGGAAGCCCCCCTGGTCCTCGGCCTTGTCGACCGGCTGGAAGCTTTGGGAATCAAGGCGTTCGGGCCCAGCGCCGACGCGGCCATGCTGGAAGGCTCGAAAGGCTTCATGAAGGATCTGTGCGCCCGCCACGCCATCCCCACGGCCGCCTATGGCCGGTTTACGGATGCCGAGGCCGCCAAGGCGTATATCCGGGAGACCGGTGCCCCGATCGTGGTCAAGGCCGACGGCCTGGCGGCGGGCAAGGGTGTCACGGTGGCGCAATCGGTCGACGAGGCAATCGATGCGGTCGACCAGGCGATGAACGATAAGGCGTTCGGGGATGCGGGCGCCGAGGTCGTAATCGAGGAATTTCTCGACGGAGAAGAGCTGTCCTTCTTCGTGATCGTCGACGGGGTGAACGCGCTCCCCCTGGCCGGCGCCCAGGACCACAAGGCTGTCGGCGAATGCGACACCGGGCCCAACACCGGCGGGATGGGCGCCTATTCGCCGGCCCCTTCCCTCACGGAAGAACTCGAAGCCGAGGTCATGGAAACGATCATCGGCCCGACGGTTCGCGGCATGGCGGCGGATGGCTGCACCTATCGCGGGGTGCTCTATGCCGGCCTGATGCTCACCGCGGATGGCCCGAAACTTCTCGAATACAATGTCCGCTTCGGCGACCCGGAATGCCAGGTCCTGATGATGCGCCTGCGCTCCGATATCGTCCCGGCATTGGTTGCGGCATGCGACCAGAGCCTCGAGAATTTCGATCTGCGCTGGTCCGACAACGCTGCCCTGACCGTGGTCCTGGCCGCCGACGGCTATCCGGGATCCTACGAGAGGGGCACTGAGATTCGTGGGATGGACGCCGCCGCCGAGACCGGCGCCACCGTCTTCCATGCCGGGACGGCTGCCGAAGAGGGGCGTATCCTTGCGACCGGCGGCCGGGTTCTCAACGTGACAGCGACAGGCGGCAGCATCACCGAAGCCCAGGCCAACGCCTATCAGGCCGTCGATGCCATCGACTGGCCCGATGGTTTCTGCCGCCGTGACATCGGCTGGCGCGCCATCGCGCGCGAGGGCTGATCGAACTCGCAACAATGGCGGCGCATCGGTATGTTTTGGGCCGATCGGGCCACGAGCCGGTCAGCCAACTGCAAAGCACACAGACCGAACCATGAACCGCAAGGATCGCCGCGCCAAAGCCAAGTCCGGAGCCGCCTCGACACCCGGCAATCCGGCTGACCTGCTGCGCCAGGCCGTGGGTCATCACCAGGCCGGCCGCGCGCGCGAAGCCATGCCCCTTTACGACCAGGTGCTGGCCTCCCATCCAGACCACGCCGATGCGCTACACTATTCCGGCGTGCTGCTTGCCCAGACGGGCAATCCCGCGGACGGTGCCCAAAGGCTGACCAAGGCGGTCCGCCTGATGCCGCAGCGCGCGGATTTTCACGCGAATCTTGGCCAGGTGCTCGTCATGCTGGGCCGGATGGACGACGCCGAACAGGCGTTGCGGACAGCGGTCGGCATCGAGGCGCGCCTGCCCGATGCACATAACAATCTCGGCAATGTCCTGAAGGCGAAGAACCAGCTGGACGACGCCGAAGCGGCCTACCGCAAGGCAGTAGAGATCAATCCCCAGTTTGCCGGTGCCTGGAACAATCTCGGCAATTTGTTGTCGGAACGTGGGGACGATGACGGTGCGGAAAGCGCATTGCGCGAGGCCATCCGGCTGTCTCCGAACTACGCCGCCGCTCACAACAACCTGGGAGCACTCTTGCTGGGGCGCGGGGACACGGGCGCGGCGGAAGTGTGCTTCCAGCAAGCCCTTCGCCACGATGACAAGCTGACCGCGCCACACGAACATCTCGGCTCCCTTCATCTCGAAACCCGCAACTACCGATCTGCCTACGAGCATTTGGCGAAGGCTGTCGACGCCCGGCCCGACGAAGTCGGCCTGCGCCTGAACCTTGCCAACGCCCTGTGGCGTCTCAACCAGCCGGACAAGGCCGAAGCAATCGCCCGCGACGTCCTCGCGCAGGGTGAAGACAACGCCCCGGCGTGGCAGGCACTCGGGACGTTCCTCCACGCACAGCAGAAACTGAGCGACGCGGAACAGGCATTTCAGCGCGTCCTGGCCCTCGACCCGGGGAACGGATCGGCGCTCAACGGGCTCGGGCTCGTGTTCGATGCCCAAGGCCGATTGAGCGAAGCCGTGGCGGCATATGAGGACTCCGCCGCAGCCCGCCCGGGACACGCTGCGACCCTTTCGAACCTCGGTGTGGCACTGGTGAATGCCGGCCGCATCGACGAAGGCATCGCCGCCTATCGCCGGTCTCTCGACAATGCCCCCGGCAATGCCTGGGTCGGCTCGAACCTGCTGATGGCCCTGAACTACCAAAACACACCGCACGCTCAGGTGATGGCCGAACACCGAGACTGGGCGGACCGCCATACCCCCGCGGACGAACCGGCTGCATTCGATTTCGGCGATCGGGACCGTGATCACGACCGGCCCTTGCGTATCGGTGTGGTTTCGCCGGACCTACGCCGCCATTCGATCGCCTATTTCTTCGAATCCCTGCTCGAATCCCTCGATCAAACCCGCTACCCGGTCACCTGTTACGCCGAGGTCCGGCGACCCGATGACGTCACCGAACGATTGCGCAACCTCGCACAGGGCTGGGTGGACACCCCCCAGCTCGACGACGAGGCTCTGGCGAAACGCATCCATGACGATGAGATCGATATCGTCCTCGACCTGGCCGGCCACACACGCGGCAACCGCCTGCCCGCACTGGTATATCGCCCGGCCCCGGTCCAAACGCTCTGGCTCGGTGCCCCCGACACCAGCGGACTTGCGGCCATTGACTACCGTTTTACCGATGCCATCGCCGACCCGCCCGGCCTGACCGAACAATGGCATACTGAACGATTGCTCCATCTACCGACCGGCCTGAACTGTTACCGGCCCGATGCCCATACACCCGATGTCGAACCCCAACCGCTCGATACGGACCGCCCGATCGTCTTCACCTCGTTCAACAACTGGTCGAAGGTCGGCCCCGAGACGATCGCCATGTGGGCCGGCGTGCTCGCCCGGGTCCCGGATTCCAGGCTGTTCCTGAAAACACGCACCCTGGCGGATCCGGCGATCGCGCAAGGCTGCCGCGCGGCCTTCGCCGGCAATGGAATCGACCCCGGCCGCATCGAGATCGCGGAATGGGCCGTCGAGGTCGATGACCATCTGGCGCACTACAATCGTTGTGATATCGCCCTCGACACATGGCCCTATAGCGGCCACACCACCAGCTGCGAGGCGTTGTGGATGGGCGTACCCGTGGTCACGCGGACCGGCGACCGGATGGGCGCCCGGGTCACCGCGTCGATCCTGAATCAGGTCGGGCTGGATGAGCTCGTCGCCGAGGATAGCGAGGCCTTTGTCGAAATCGCGGCCGCGCTTGCCACGGATCGGGAGCGCCTGTCCCGCCTGCGCGGCGGCTTGCGGGACCGGATGGCTGAATCACCCCTGTGCGATGGTGACGGATTTGCGCGCGCGTTCGAAAGCGCGTTCCGGGACGCCTGGAAAACCTGGTGCACCGGCTAGCCGGGTTCTAGCGCCTCTCCGCGAAGAACGACTTCAGCAGATCACCGCATGCGACCTCCTCGAGCCCGCCGACAATCTCGGGGGCATGATGGCAAGTCGGCTGGCTGAAGATGCGGGCGCCGTGCTCCACGCCCCCGCCCTTCGGATCGTAAGCCCCAAAGACCAGACGCCGAATACGGGCAAACGCGATGGCCTGGGCGCACATCGCACAGGGCTCCAGGGTCACGTACAGATCGCATTCGGACAGGCGCGGCGCACCGAGCACCCGGGCGGCCTCGCGGATCGCCAGGATCTCGGCATGGGCGGTCGGATCCCGATCCTGCTCCACCCGGTTGCCCGCCACGGCAATGGGGCGCTGACCCACAGAATCCACGATCACGGCCCCGACTGGGACATCCCCCTTCGCCGCGGCCTCCTCGGCCGCCGCGATGGCGCGCAACATGTGGTTTTCTTCGCCCATCGGGCGGACGGTGCCCGTCCAACCGGAAAATTGCAACGGCGCGCGGGCGACGCGTAGAGTGCGCCGATGTCCAGACCCGTGATCGGTATCACCCTCGATTTCGAGGAGCCCGGCGGCTATTCGAACCTGCCCTGGTACGCGCTGCGTGAAAACTACGCCAGCGCGATCACCGCGGCGGGCGGGCTGCCATTGCCATTGCCCCACGAGCCGGAACAGGCCGAGGACTATCTCGACCTCATCGACGGTCTGGTGATCACCGGCGGCGCGTTCGATGTTGACCCCGCGATGTTCGGCGCCGGCAGCCGGCACCCCACCGTGGTCACCAAGGATCGGCGCACGGCCTTCGAGCTGGCGGCGACACAGGGTGCCCTGAGCCGCGATACGCCGGTCCTGGGGATTTGCGGCGGCCAGCAGCTTCTCCATGTCGCCCTGGGCGGCACCCTGATCCAGCATATCCCCGACGAGGTGCCCAACGCTCTTGCTCACGAGCAACCCAACCCGCGCGACGAGCCCGGACACAGCGTCTCGGTCCTGCCCGGTACCTTGCTGCATCGGATCGTCGGCCGCGAGTCCCTCGAGGTGAACAGCGCGCACCATCAGGCCGCAAAGGATGCGTCCGACCGGATCATCATCAACGCCGTCGCGCCCGACGGGGTGATCGAAGGGATCGAAGCGACCGAGCAGACCTTCTGTCTGGGGGTCCAATGGCACCCGGAGCACAAGGTGTCGGCCGGCGACGACGCGATTTTCGAGGCCTTTATCGAAGCCGCGACGGCCTGAACCAACACAAAGCGTGGCCCGAAATCCATGAACGAGACACCGCCAAAGGGCGAACGGATCGCCAAGGTGATAGCGCGCGCCGGCGTATCTTCGCGTCGTGAAGCCGAACGCTGGATCAACGAGGGACGCGTTACCCTGGACGGCTTGCGCGTCGAATCGCCTGCGCTCAACGTGTCTCCCCACGCCAATATCCAGATCGATGGGAAGCCGCTTCCGGCACGCGAGGCGGCACGCCTGTGGCGCCACCACAAGCCCCAGGGCCGCCTGACCACCCACCGGGACCCGGAGGGACGGCCGACAATCTTCGAAAGACTTCCGCCAGAACTCGCCAACGCCAAGCCGGTCGGCCGGCTGGACATGAACTCGGAAGGCTTGCTGTTGCTGACCAACGACGGAGACCTCGCTCGCCGCCTGGAATTGCCCTCCACGGGCTGGCTGCGTCAGTACCGGGTCCGCGTCCATGGCCGTATCGAGGCGCGTGCGCTCGCCCGTCTGGAAAAGGGCGTGGTGATCGACGGCACCCGGTTCCGCCCGGCAAAGGCGGCGCTGGAGCGACAGCTCGCGACCAATGCCTGGCTGACGATCTCGATCCGCGAAGGCAAGAACCGCGAGGTTCGCCGCCTGATGGAACATGTCGGCTATACCGTTAACCGCCTGATCCGGACCGCCTATGGGCCCTTCCAGCTCGGCAATCTGCCGCGCGGCCATGTTCAGGAAGTGCCGGCGCAGGTGATCGCGGACCAGGTGCCGCGCGGATGATCCGGTCATGACCCGGCAAGCCGGCAGGCTGCGCATCATCGGCGGCACCCACCGTAGCCGCCGCATCGAGATTCCGCCGGGAGAAAACGCCCGACCAACCGGCGACCGGGTACGTGAGGCCCTGTTCAGTATTCTGGCCAGCGGTGGCGGGGGTGGTCCGGACCTGGTGGACAGCCATGTGCTGGACGCCTGCGCCGGATCCGGTGCACTCGGCATCGAAGCACTGTCGCGCGGGGCGGTACAGGCCACCCTTTTCGACACCGATCCACGCGCGGTGACGCAGATCCGCCAGAACCTCGAAGCGCTGGACCTGACCGATCGCGCGACGGTGGAGCGCGCGGACGCCGGCAAGCCGCCCGCCGGCCGCCCCTGCCAGATCGTTTTTCTCGATCCGCCCTATGGCAGTAATACGGCGCAAATCGCGCCCGTGGCGCTTGCCGCAGCCGGCTGGATCGCACCCGGCGGGTTGCTGGTGATCGAGACCCGGCGGGGAACAGACATCGACCCGGGAGACGGGTTCGCACCCCTCGATGAGCGCAGCTATGGCGACACCACGCTGCACTTCATCGCCTGGACCGGCCGGAACGCCTAGCGACGCCCGAACAGACGCTCGATATCGGCGAGATTGAGTTCCACATAGGTCGGACGCCCATGGTTGCACTGCCCGGCATGGGGCGTGACCTCCATCTCGCGCAGGAGCGCATTCATCTCATCCCGGTTGAGCCGGCGCCCGGCCCGGACACTGCCATGGCACGCCATGGTGCCGCACACATCCTCCAGCCGTTCCTTGAGAGAGTGGGCGGTGCCGATTTCCGTCAGATCGTCGGCCATATCACGAACCAGCCCGGCAACATCGGACTGGCCGAGCAGTGCGGGAACCTCGCGCACGACGACGGCGCCGGATCCGAACTTCTCCAGCACGAGGCCAAGCTCGGCGAGCTCCTCGGCCCGGGCCGCCAGACGGTCCGCCGCGGCCTCATCCAGGTCGACCACTTCGGGCAGCAACAGGCCCTGACGCGCAACACCGCCATTCGCCAGCGCCGCCTTCATGCGCTCATAGACCAGACGCTCATGGGCGGCGTGCTGGTCGACAATCACCAGGCCGCTCGATGTCTGGGACACGATGTAGGTCTCGTGCAGCTGTGCCTGCGCCGCACCCAGCGGAAAGTCGCCGGCCGGTTCTTCGGCCGCGGGATCGGGCGTCACGGCCGCGGGTGCCGAATCTAGGCCCGGCAGGGGCCCGTCCTCGCCCGTCTGTGGTGCAAAATACTGCGCCGCGGCCTCTGCCAGCCCCTGGGATATGCGCCCACCGCCCTGGCTATAGCCGCCCGTCCGCGGAGTGACACCAGGCACCGAGCCCTGGCGGAACGCCCCCAGGGCCGCATCGGCCACCGTGGTCGAGGCCCTGTGGCCGGCCTCGGCGAGTGCATGGCGCAACCCGCCGGCGATCAGGCCCCGCACCATTCCGGGATCACGAAACCGCACCTCGGCCTTTGCCGGATGAACATTCACATCCACATGCTCGGAATCGATCTCCACGAACAGCGCGACAAGCGGATGCCGGCCCCGCGCCAGGAAATCCTGATAGGCCCCGCGCACGGCCCCCGTCAGCAGGCGGTCGCGCACCGGGCGTCCGTTGACGAACAGATACTGATGCCGGGTGGTGTTCCGATTGAGGGTCGGCAGCCCGGCAAAGCCCGACAAGCGGACACCCTCCCGCTCGGCATCGATCGCCAGGGCGTTCTCGGAGAATTCACGGCCCATGACATTCGACAGGCGCCGCAGCAACGCGTCATCGGCACTCGCCAGATCTTCCGTCGCCGAACAGGTAAACCGCGTTCGCTCCCCGTCGCCGATGGAAAACGCGATGCCTGGATGCGCCATGGCCAGGCGCTGCACGACATTGAACGCATGGTCCATCTCGGTCCGTTCGGTCTTGAGAAACTTGAGCCGCGCTGGCGTGGCATAGAACAGGCCCCGCACCTCGACACGCGTGCCACCGGTCAGGGGTGCCGGCTGGGGTTCATGCACCTGGCCTCCCTCGACCCGAATCTCCCAGCCATCCGCGCCGGGCGGCCGCGACGCGATGGACAGACGACTAACCGAGCCAATCGATGGCAGCGCTTCGCCGCGGAATCCCAGCGTTGCGATATGGGTCAGATCGTCATCCGGCAATTTCGAGGTGGCGTGACGCTCAACCGCCAGCATCAGCTCGTCCCGGCTCATCCCGCCGCCATCATCCGTTACGGAAATCAGCGTTCGGCCACCCTCGCGTAAGATCACGTCAATCTGGCGCCCGCCGGCATCGATGGCATTCTCGACCAGTTCCTTCACCGCAGATGCCGGTCGCTCGATAACCTCTCCGGCCGCGATCTGGTTGACGATCGTCTCGGACAGGCGCCGGATGGTCATGATTCGGACCTCGAGGCGCCCTGCGCCAACCGCTGGCGCGCCCGTTCCTTGCCGTCATCCACGGCGGGCTGGTCGAAAGGGTCGACGCCAAGCATGAACGCGGCGGTGACGGTCTCAAGCATGAAATGCACCATCAATGCACCCACGGCCGCCGCATCGACATGCGGCAGCGACAGGCGCCGCACCGGCCGATTGTTCGCGAGCAAACTCTCGATCGTTGCGTCCTGCTCAGCGGCCAGAAGGTCTCCTGTCGTGCGGCCGGCGAGATAATCCGCACCGGCCAGCGTCGCGAGATCAGGGGCCACCCGATCGCCGCGGTCTTCCAGTTCCTGGGTCACGATGGTGAACATTTTGTCGTCCGGCCCATCGAGGTAGAGCTGCAGCTGGCTGTGCTGATCCACGGCCCCCAGCGCATCGATGGGCGTTGTGCCGCGCCCGTTCTTGCCGATGCTTTCGGCCCAGAGCTGGCGGTACCAGCGGGCAAACGGCAGCAGCGCATCAGCATAAGGCATCATCACGGTCATGCAGGCTCCGCGGGTGCGCAGCAACGCGAGCGAGACGGCCGCACCGACCGCCACCGGCACCGCGTTGACATCCTTGCCCGCGAGGTTCGCCTCAAGCGCCTCGATGGCACCGGCCCGGACCACCTCGATATCGACCCCCGCCAACGCGGCCGGAAGAAGACCGACCGCACTTAGCGCCGCATAGCGACCGCCGATGTCGACCGGGTGGTCGATCACCGGAATCCGCCATTCACGGGCAAGCCGCCGCACCGGATTGTCGCCGGGCTCCGCAATGGCGGCGGCAAAATCATCAACCTGATCGTCGCTGCGGGCTTCGAGCAGCGTCGGAACCAGTGTCATCGCCAGGGCAAGTGTTTCCGCAGTCCCGCCCGACTTCGAAACGATCACCGCGCCGGTGCGCGCCATGTCGACGTTCGAACGAAGTCGCGCAAGCGTCTCCGGATCGGGGTTGTTCAGAAACCGCAAATCCGTCGTGGGACTCGGCGACAGGGCGCAAAGCGCTTCAGCACCCAAGCTGGAACCCCCAATCCCGATCACGAAAACCACATCGCAATTCGCCGCCAAACGATCGGCCGTCGCCCGTATTTCTTCCAGGTCGGCGGTCTCGGACGCAATCGAGACCGCCGGAAACCCCTCGTCAACGATGTCCTGACGCATCAGGGACCAGACATCCCAGGCCGCATCCAGCGCCGCCGTCAGATCGGCATCGGTAAGTCCACCATCGCCGATCGTATCGGCCAGGCAGCCACGTGTGTCTTGGGTAAAGAGCGACCGCATTTGGGCGTCCGGTTCTTCCTGTCGCGCGTGTTCGGATCGAGCGTCAGAGTTTCGCCGCATCGGGTTCCGTCAGCAACGACCACAAATTGTGAAGACTGGGGATGAGTCGCGAAAGTGCCTGTATTTCAGGCTTGGAGGTCGCCCTCGTATGTGAAATCGGTGCCCCAGTACCACTCGATCATGCGCGCCAGACCGTCATCCAGGGACATCGCAAACTCAAACTCCGGGACGATCGAGCGGAAACGGGTCATATCGGCGCTCTTGATGAAGCGGCCTTCCGGTTTGTCGGGATCAACTTCCACCCGCGGGCTCTGATCTCCTGCAGCCGCGATCCTTACGACCAGTTCCCGCATGGAGATGGTTTCCTCGGTCCCCAGATTGACCGGCTGCGCCGCATGTCCGGCATCCACCAAAAACCGCATCATGCGCGCGCAATCCGCGGCGTGAATATAGGAGCGCCGCTGTTCACCCGATCCCCAGACGATGACGGGATCTTCCCCGTCCATCACCCGCTTCACGAGCATGGGCATCGCCTGGCTGTATCCGCCCGCCCAGCGATAGCGCTCACCGTAAACATTGAACGGGCGCACGATCGTCACCGGCGTACCCGCTTCCTTGGAAAACAGGCTGGCCTTCTGTTCCAGTAGGCGCTTAGACCAGCCATAGCCCCAGTTCACCTGCTCCGGCTCGCCGGTGAAGACCGGCAATTCGGCCACGCAGTCCGGTCCATCATCGGGATAGACCGAAGACGAGCTCGTCACCAGCAAATGGCGCGGTGGACGCAGCGCAAGCGCATTCAACAGGTTCTGGGTGATCGATTCATTGTGCTGCAAAATTCCCAGGTGCCGGCCTTCGGAATAGGCAACGCCGAAGGCGCGGCTGGCCAGGTGATAGACCACGTCGGCGCCTTCCAGGGCGCCCGCAGCTTCCGCGGGGTCCTCCAGATTCGCGATGCGGAGATCTATGCGATCGGCAACCGACTTCAGATTGTCGGGCTGGCCACGCGAAAAATCGTCAATCGCGATAACCTTGGCTCCGTCGGCAACCAGTTGCTCAACCAGCCAGGAGCCTATCAAACCGGCCGCACCGGTCACTGTTACATTCTGCGTGTCGCCCAAGGGAATGCCCTTTCAGACCCGACAAAGAGCCCGGATACTAGCATCTCGATCGCTGAATCGCGCCTCGGTCGCAGCCGATATCACGCAGGCCCGGCGTCAGCCGCCGTCCGAGATGGTTTGGGTCGCCGCAACACCTTCGGGCCGACCGACCACGATCACCGTCAGCGCCGCGGGGTCGAGAATTTTTCCTGCGACGCGCCGCACATCTTCAAGTGTGACCGCCTCGATCAGAGAGTTTCTCTTTTTCAAATAATCGATCCCCAGATCACGAACCTGCACTGCCGCCAGCGTCCCGGCAATCGCGGAGCTGTTGTCGAACCGCAAGCCGAACGAGCCGATGAGATTGGCTTTGGCTTTGTCGAGTTCTTCCTGTGAGACCGCGAGCTCGCGCAAGCTTGCCCACTGGTCGCGAATGATGTCGATCGACTGACCGACGGCGGCATTCTCCGTCCCGACACCGCCCATCCACATGGCTGCGCTCTCCAGGGGCAGAAGATAGCTGAACACCGAGTAGGCAAGCCCGCGCTTCTCCCGCACCTCGTCGTAGAGGCGGGATGTGAAACTGCCGCCACCGACAATGTGATTCAGGACCAGTGCCGCATAGTAGTCCGGATCTTCGCGGTAGAGCCCCGGCTGGCCGAACACGACGCGGCTCTGAGGGATGTCACGTTCGACGACAATCAGTTCGCCGCCTGCTGCCGGTTCGGCCTTCGGGATCGTGAAGGCCTCGGCGCGTTCGGGCAGATCGCCGAAGGTGCGGTCCAGAAGCGGGCCGAGTTCGGCGGCGGAAATATCGCCGACAACGCCCAGAACCAGTTCGCTGCGCGCCAGCCGGCGTGCCACGAACGTCTTCAGGTCTTCCACCGCGATGGCTGCGACGCTCTCGGGCGTACCGCGCACCGGACGGCTGTAGGGGTGTCCGGAGAAGACGGCCTCCCGAAAGGTGCGTTGGGCGATTGTGTTGGGATTGTTCGCACGCGCCGCCAGCCCGGCTGTGATTTGCGCCCGAATCCGCTCGACGGCCATGGTATCGAACCGCGGCTGGCTGACCGCCAGACGCAGCAGGTCGAAGGCTTCGTCCCGATTGCGCGTCAGGGTCTTGAGACCCCCGGAAAACCGGTCGAGCGAGGCATTGAAAGACAATGAGATCGACTGGTCGGCCAGCCGTTGCTGGAACGCCTGTGAGCCGAGGTCCCCGGCGCCCTCATCGAGAAGCCCCGACACCATGTTTGCCAGACCTTCTTTCCCTGCCGGGTCGGTGGCGGCGCCGCCGGTGAACACGAACCGCGCAGAGATGATCGGCAGCGAGCGGTCCTCGACCAGCCAGGCCTCGATGCCACCCAGGCTGAAGACGCGCTGGATGTCAATCGCCTTGGCCGCAACAGGCGCGAGCAGAACAGCGGCCAGAACAAGCGGCGCACCAATCACACGAAGAATCATGGGCATCATGTTCGCTTGCCTCCTTCTGCCGGCAACAATCGTCCGGTTGTCGACCGATTGAGATCGAAAACGAAGCGCGCCGCGGCGTTGACCTGTTCGACCGTGACCGCGCCGATGCGATCAGGCCAGGCTTCAACGTCTTCCACCGTCTGGCCCGATGCGAGCGCCGCACCGAGCACACGGGCCGGGCCGTCGACGCTGTCGCGCGCGAAGATAGCGCCATCGACGAGCCGCTGTTTGGCCCGCGTGAGCTCGTCCTGGGTGACACCCTTCTCCAGCAGCAAGGCGACCTGCGCATCTAGGGCCTTTTCCACATCCCCGACTGCGACGCCGGGGCGCGGGCTGAACCACAGTCCGAAGGTCGTGAGATCGAGATTGCCGGGCGAGTACCAGGCGCCGGCCGACGCCGCGAGCGCGACATCGACCACAACCGAGCGATAGATACGCCCTGTCGTCCCGCCGCCGATGATTTCCGCCAGGACCTCAAGTGCATAGGCATGTTCAGTCTCGCCGGCCACGTAGCTGGGGGCGATATAGCGACGCGACCATGACGGCTGATCTACTCGTGCATCACGCATGACCACCTCGCGCGGCGCGCGTTGCGGCGGTTCGGCCGGGCGAACCCGCTCGGGCAGATCGGCCGCCGGCACGGCACCGTAGTGTTTTTTGGCGAGCTCGTGCACATCATCCGGATCGACATCGCCCGAAACCACGAGGATCGCGTTGTTGGGTGCGTACCAAGTTTTGTAGAACGCCTCGAGATCCTGGCGGGTGATGCCTTCGATCTCGTGCGCCCAGCCGATTATGGGTAGGCGATAGGGGTGATTCAGATAGGTGGCCGCCGTCACCTGCTCCGACAACAGCGAGCGCGGATCGTTCTCGGTTCGCGAGCGCCGTTCCTCGAGGATCACCCCCCGTTCGGGCTCGATGATGTCGTCGGTCAGGACCAGGCCTGTCATCCGGTCGGCCTCAAGTTCCATCATGGTCTCAAGGTGCCGCGGCGAGACCGTCTGGAAATAGCCCGTATAGTCTTGCGAGGTGAACGCGTTCTCGCGCCCGCCCAAGTCGGCGATGATCTGTGAGAACTCCCCCGGCGCACGGGTCTTCGTCCCCTTGAACATCAGATGTTCAAGATAGTGCGCGACCCCGGACTTGCCGGCCGGCTCGTCCGCCGCCCCGACGCGATACCAAACCAAGTGAGTCACAACGGGCGCACGGTGATTCTCGATCACCACAACCTGCATGCCGTTGTCGAGTTCAAACGTCGTGGGGCTGAAAACCTGGGCATGCGCCGACCCCATCAGGACCGGCAGCATGAGGAACACCGGCAAAGCAGCATGGACCAGTCGCGGAACTCGTTTCCAGATCATGGGCAGCAGTCCTCTTCCGGCGGCTTCAATTGCGTTTCACAAGAGATATGGCGCACGAATGCGCACCGACAATGGCGAAGGCCTTCGCAGCGGTCACATTCCCGCGACATATGGCGCAATTGTGGCGGCCGGGATCAGAAAATGCTGAGGAGGCTCTTGCTCGTGCGCTCGATGACAGGCGTTTCGCCATCCGCGGCCGGAACGCCAAGTGCCTGGTTTTCGCGAATCCGGCGAGCCTCCGCCGGCGCATCAACGACATCATCCACGGGATCCTGCTTCAACCCGAGCAGCGAACGCACGAAGCTCTGATTCTCTTCCGCCAGGACCGCACTTTCCCGGTCCACGGTCGAGCGAATCAGCGGATCGGTCTCCAATGCCCCTGCGCGGGACAGGAAGGCGGCCTCACCCGGTGTCGACTGCGAGACACCCTCGCGCGGTGCCGACTGGGTCGCCGGCCCGGAGTTGCCACGCAGCGTGTTCAGGCCACTGGTGCGCTGGTCATCGTCACCGCGGAACACGGCCTGACGGGCCCGTTCCCTGGTGGACACCGTCGTCAGATCCTCGGCACCCGGGCGCGGCGGACGCAGTCGGAAGTCCGGCGGCTGAGACAGAGGTGCGCGGGGCACGACGGCGAATTCATCAGGCGGGGTGCGCTGCAGTCCGAGCGCACGCTTGGTTCCGTCTCCGCAGGCCGCCAGGGTGAGCGCCGAGACGACGAGCAGGACAAGGGATCGACGCGGGCTGGGCCGCAAATCGAAACGATCCGAACTGTCAAATGCACCGGTCATATCAACCAATTTATAGCGACTCCCGCGCGAATCGAAACAACTCTCATCACGCGCTGCGTCCAGGCGGCTATTTTAGCGCCCGCGGGAAACCGAACAAGCCGTCATAAAGTAACATCGCCGTTCCCACGACGATGGCCGTGTCGGCAATATTGAACGCCGGCCAATGCCATCCGAAGGCGTGAATGTCGATAAAGTCGACCACGGCGCCATAGGCAACACGGTCGACAACATTGCTGAGCGCGCCACCGATAACCAGGGCCAGCGCCAGAATGACAAATCCCCGGCCCGCCCTGATCAGCCACACAAACAGGAAGACGACGATCACCAGCGCGAGCGCGACGAGCACCCAGCGCGAGGCATCCGAGCCGCCCAGCAAGCCGAAGCTGACGCCCTGGTTCCAAACCGGAACAAGATTGAAGAAGGACGTCACCTCGATGATCGAGGGCGGGTCGAAGACAAGGCCGAGCATCACGCGCTTGACGACCTGATCCACGACGATCAGGGCAGCGACGAAGATCAGGGCCCATCGCGGCATCGCTAGCCCGCCGCCTATTCGGCGGCCTCCTGATGGGCATCCACCGCCTCGGCACAGCGTCCGCAAATATCGGGATGCTCGTGCGCGCCGACATCAGGCAGAACCTGCCAACAGCGGGCGCATTTCTCGCCTTCGGCCATGGCGGGTACGACACCGATATCTTCCACATCGGGCAGGCGGAAGGCTCCGTCGGGCGGCGCCCCCTCTTCCAGAGAGGCTGCCGAGGTGATCGACAACTCCGCGAGATCGATCCCGTCCATCGCGGCGACACTGTCGGGGTCGGCATAGACAATGGGCGCGGCCTGCAGGCTGGAACCGATACGTTTCTCCGCCCGTTCGATTTCAAGCGCACCCGTGACCACACGGCGCAAACGCCGGATCCGCTCCCATTTTTCCGCGAGCGCATCGTCCTGCCAATCGGCAGGCACGTCGGGGAAGGTGCGCAGGTGGACACTCTCTACATCGCTGCCACCGTTCCGCGCCAGCCAGGCCTCTTCGGCCGTGAAGCACAGGATCGGCGCCAACCACGCCGTCAGATGAGAGAACAGCGTGTCGAGCACCGTGCGGGCCGCCCGCCGTCGCAGGCTGTCGGCGCCGTCGCAATAGAGCGCATCCTTGCGGATATCGAAGTAGAAGGCCGAAAGCTCGACGGCGCAGAAATTGTGCAATGCGGTCCACTGGGTGTGGAACTCGAAATCATCCGTCGTGGTGCGCACCAGCCGGTCCATTTCGTGGATCCGGTGCAGCACCCAGCGTTCCAGTTCGGGCATGTCGACGGCCGCGACCCATTCGCTTTCATCGAACTCGTCGAGATTGCCCAACAGGAACCGGAGCGTATTGCGAATGCGCCGGTAGAGGTCGGCCTGGTGTTTGAGAATCTCCGGGCCGAGACGCAAATCCTCGGAGTAATCGGAACTCACCACCCAGATGCGCAGAATATCGGCACCATAGGTCTCGACCGTTTCCTGGGGCGAGACGTCGGTGCCGCGGGACTTGGACATCTTGCGCCCGTCCTCGGCCATGACGAAGCCATGGGTCAGCACCGCATCGTATGGCGCACGCCCGCGGGTCCCGCAGGATTCCAGGAGCGAGGAATGGAACCATCCACGGTGCTGGTCCGAGCCTTCGAGATACAGCGAGGCCGGCCAGTCCAGATCGTCGCGGTCCTCCAGGACAAACGCGTGGGTCGATCCGGAATCGAACCAGACATCCACAATATCGAGCACCTGTTCGTAATCGTCGGCGTCGTATTCTTTGCCGAGGAACCGCGAGGGAGGGCCGGCAAACCAGGCATCTCCGCCTTCGGCCTCGAACGCTTCTGCGACGCGGTCGAACACGGCCTGATCGCGCAGCAATTCGCCGCTCTGCTTGTGCACGAACACCGGGATCGGCACGCCCCAGGCGCGCTGACGCGAGATGCACCAGTCCGGGCGCGTCTCGATCATGGACCGCAGACGGGTCTGACCCTGGGGCGGCACGAAACGTGTCTCGCCAATCGCGGTCAGCGCCTTGTCCCGCAGATCGTTCGTCTCCATGGAGATGAACCACTGGGAGGTGTTGCGGAAAATCAGCGGCGCCTTGGAACGCCATGAATGGGGATAGGAATGTACCAGCTTGCGGCGCCCCAGCAGTGCACCCTCGCCCTCCAGCACACTGATCACCGCACCGTTGGCTTCGCCCTCCTCGCCATCAGCCGTCAGGACGGCCATGCCGGCGAACAGCGGCACATGCTCGAAGTAACAGCCAGCCTCGTCGACCATGTCGGGCACGGGCAAGCCATGCTCACGGCCCAGATGAAAGTCGTCCTCGCCATGGCTGGGGGCAATGTGAACGAAGCCCGTGCCCTGCTCGGTGGTCACGAAATCCGCCTCGAACACGGGCACATCGTGATCGAATCCCTTGTCGTGCAACGGATGGGCGCACACCGTGCCGGTGACCGCGCTGCCCTTGAACTGCGCCGTGACCTCGTGTTCCTCAATGCCCATCTCGGTGCAGGCAGTTTGGCGCAACACCTCCGACATCACCAGTTCGTCGCCGACCCGGACCCGGCTTTTCTCGTCGACTGCCCTCACGGTCAGACGCACATAATCGAGCCCGGCCCCGACCGCGATCGCCCGGTTGCCGGGAATGGTCCACGGCGTGGTCGTCCAGATCACGATGGCGGCGCCGTCGAGGGCCGGATCGGCCGGCGTAACCACCGGAAAACGAACATAGATCGACGGCGAGGTGTGATCTTCGTACTCGACCTCCGCATCGGCCAGCGCGGTTTTCTCGACCACCGACCAGAGGACTGGACGTGCGCCGCGATACAGGCCGCCGTTCATGGCGAACTTGCCGATCTCGCGGGCGATCTTCGCTTCGGCGTGATACGCCATCGTCGTGTAGGGCTGATCCCAGTTCCCGATCACGCCCAGGCGCTGGAACTCCTCCGACTGGACACCGATCCAGTGCTGCGCGAACTCGCGGCATTCGTTGCGGAACTCCAGGATCGGCACGTCGTCCTTGTTGCGGCCGTCCGCGCGGTAATTCTCCTCGACCTTCCATTCGATGGGCAGGCCATGGCAATCCCAGCCGGGAACATAGTTGGAATCCCGGCCCATCATCTGCTGCGACCGGCCAATGACATCCTTCAGAATCTTGTTCAGCGCGTGCCCGATATGCAGATGCCCGTTCGCATAGGGCGGACCGTCATGCAGGATGAAGGGTTCGCGGCCCGCCGACTCTGCGCGCTGGCGCGCGAACAGATCGAGCTTGGACCAACGCGCGAGCATCTCCGGTTCCTTCTTCGGCAAACCGGCGCGCATCGGAAAATCGGTCTTCGGTAGGAAGACGGTGTCCTTGTAATCGATGGCCATGTTTTGTTCCCAGGCGACCGGGCGGCTTATAGATCGGCTCGCACGCCACGACAACCGCCCGACATCGCATGTTTTACATATCCTCGCCGATAAAATCTCCCGCACCCAGCGCACGGGCCTGCAACAACTCGCGCGCCTGGCGGGAATCCTCGGCAATTTGAGCCTTCAATTCATCGACACCGGCGAACTTTTGCTCGGGCCGCAGGAAGTCAACGAAGGCGACGCGAAGATAGCGCCCGTACAGGTCTTCCTCGAAATCGAACAGGTGCGCCTCGAGAATGAGGGTCTCGCCGTCCACGGTCGGACGCACGCCAACATTGGTCACGCCGTCATACCAGCGCATCTTGTCGCCGTCCCGGATACCGCCGCGGATGGAATAGACGCCGAGGGCAGGACGAATGGCCTCACCCAGGTCCACATTCGCGGTCGGGAACCCGATCGTGCGCCCCAGCTGGCGCCCTTCGCGGACCCGCCCCTCGACTTCCCAGAGATGCCCCAGCAGCGCCGCGGCGCGTTGCGGCTGTCCGTTGGTCAGGTATTTTCGGATCAGCGTCGAAGAATAGACCTCGTTGACTTCGTCACGCGCGGGTTCGACGCACGAGACCTCGAAACCCAGATCCGCGCTGCGCGCCGCCAGGAAATCGAAATCCCCGTCGCGGCCGGCGCCGAACTTGAAGTTGTAGCCGACGACCACATGGGCGGGCGCGATGCAGCCATGCAGAATCTCGCTCAGGAAGGCTTCGGCACTGCGGCTGGCCAACAACTGGTCGAAACGCAGAACGAAAAGGGTATCGACCCCCAGGGTCTGCAGTTCCCGGACCTTGATGCGGAACGGTGTCAGGCGAAACGGCTCGTCGACCCGCCCGAAATACGCACGCGGATGCGGCTCAAATGTCAGAACACCGAACTGGCGTGACTGGGCACGCGCAATGTCGCGCGCCGTGGCGATCACCTGTTGGTGGCCACGATGCAGCCCATCGAAGTTGCCGATGGCAACAACGGCACCCTGCGCCGTGTCCGGCAGCTTCTCGACATGTCTGAAAATCCGCATCGGCGGGATGTACCCGCCGACCGGGCAACGATCAAGTCATGCCCGCGCGGTACCCTCAGTTTCGGATGGGTGAAACCCTAGTTTCGGCGGGGAACCAGCACTTCCGCCTGACCCGAAATCACCACCGTGTCCCCGACCGTACAGACCGTTTCCAGAACGACGCGGGACTTCTCCGGCTTCAGTTCGACGACCGTGGCGCGCGCCGTGACCGTATCTCCGGGCCGCACCGGTGCCTTGAACTTGAGAGACTGGCTGATATAGACGCAACCCGGCCCCGGCAGGCGCGTTCCGACCACGGTCGAGATGAAGCTGGACGACAGCATGCCGTGGGCGATCGTGCCTTCGAACATGGTCTTTTCGGCATATTCCTCGTTGAGATGCATCGGGTTCGTGTCGCCCGATATGCCGGCGAACATCACCAGATCCGCGGGGCCGATCGTGCGCGCATAGGCGGCGGTCATTCCCGGCTCCAGGTCCTCGAAGAAGTAACCGCTCAGTTCCTCGATCGGATCGGCCGGTGCGGGCGCCTGCGCGTCTGCGGCGGGTGCAATAACATCAACGGACATATCGGAAAGCCTCTGATTCAATTGTGCAACGCAACACATGTTGCGCCGCACACGGATCAAAAGGCAAGGCCTTGTGACAAACTTATTAGGTATCTGTTTTTATTAATATTATTTCCTTTGATTCGGCCGGCGGTTCGAATCAAATCCCCGGTTCAGCTGGAAAAATGCATCAGCGGGTTGCACCGCCACATACACGATCAGGCCCCTGGCGCACGCGGGTCGATTGGCACCAGCGTGTCCAGGGCGAATATTTCCTCGGCCTTGGCGGCATAGGACAGCAATTCCGCCTCGCCGCGCGGCCGTCCGACCAGCTGCAATCCGACCGGCAACCCCGAGGCGGTAAACCCGCACGGCACCGAGATCGCTGGACAGCCCGTCAGCGTGATCGCCGCGACGATGTAGAGCCAGTCGACATAATTGTCGAACGCATGGTCCCCGACACCTTCCACATAACGGATATCGACATCGAACGGCGGCACGATGGCGACCGGACAGGCCAGAACGTCGTGATCGGCGAACCAGTCGGCCACCCGCACGGTGAGTTTTCCCCGCTTCACCTGTGCCCGGCCGATATCGCCGCTCGACTGCTGCATGCCCTTCTCGATATTCCAGATCATCTCCGGCTTGAGCTTGTCCCGGTGATTCTCCAGCAGCGTGGACCGATTGGCTACAAACAGGGCCGCCCGCAAGGTCTGGAAGATATCGAGCGCGCCGGTGAAATCGGGAATGTCGTCATCGACAGACGAACCCGCCTCGCCAAGGCGGACCGCCGCCGCACGGCAGATCTCCGCGACCTCAGCATCCACCGGCCCGATCCCGAGATCGGGGGAGAATCCGACCTTCCCCGGCGCCCTGGGGTTCAACGCCGCGGTCTCGAACGGCTCCTCCGGGGCCGGGAGAGACAGCGGATAATGGCTGTTGAGGCCCGCTTCGGCATCGAGCATCAGCGCCGTGTCCGCGACCGTCCGCCCCATCGGTCCGTTCACCGACAGCGTCTGGAACGGATCGCTGGTCGGCCCGGTGGCGACCCGCCCCGGGCTCGGGCGCATGCCGACAACCGAACAGAAGCTCGCGGGCGTCCGCAGCGATCCGCCCAGATCCGACCCTGTCGCCAGCCAGGCCATCCCGGTGGCCAGCGACACAGCCGCACCGCCGGAGGACCCGCCGCAGGTCATGTCCGTGTTCCAGGGGTTCCGGGTCTTGCCGAAAACTTCATTGAAGGTGTTGGCGCCCGCACCGAATTCCGGCGTGTTGGATTTGCCGATAACAATCGCCCCATTGCGCTTCAACGTCGCCACCGAAAGCTCGTCGGCCTGGGGCACATAGTCGGCAAAGATCGGCGATCCGAACGTCGTGCGAACGCCCTCCACCTCGTTCAGGTCCTTGACCACGATCGGAAGTCCCGCGAGCCACCCCGGCTCGGTTTCGTCCGGTTGTTCGAACTTGGACGCCGCGTCGCGTGCCTGCTCGAGGCATAATGTCGGGATCGCATTGACCGCACCGTCGACGGCCGCAATTCTATCCGCTGCGGCATCAACGAGTTCCAGCGGCGCAACATCGCCTTTCTTCAGCAATGCCACCGCGTCGCGCGCTGTCAGGGAAACCAGATCCGATGAGGTCATTCACCACTCCTAAACCTATTTGGGGTCATTCTATCAAAGGCTCGCGGGCATTGTGCCGCTTGATGACACAGGTGATGAAAATGGCCATTCGGTTTCCCAAGGTTCCAAAGGTGCGTGTACGCGCCGAACTAAACCTGCAAGGCGGCACACATATGAGTGGACAGGTCTTCGTCGAGGCGAAAACCCACATTCCGGATCTCCTGAACGCGCCGGAGCCCTTTTTCCCGTTCATCGACGAAGACGGCGTCGTCCACCTGATCAACAAGCGATCGGTAGTCCATCTGACGCCGTACGACTGACCGGCGCGACATGCTGATCGACGGCCCCGCCCAACCGCGCGCAACTGTTGTGCTGGCTCATGGCGCCGGCGCCCCGATGGACACGCCCTTCATGGACACCATTGCCTCCGGCCTCGCCGCGCAGGATGTCCGGGTCGTACGCTTCGAATTTCCCTACATGGCCAAGCGCCGCGCCGACGGAAAGCGAAGGGGCCCTGACCGCATGCCAGCGCTGCTGGAAAGCTGGCGCGACACGCTCGCCACCCTGGGTTCCGACACCGCGCCGGTCTTCATCGGCGGTAAGTCCATGGGCGGGCGGGCGGCGGCGACCTTCGCATCCGACGATAACAATGCCGATTCGATCGCAGGCGTGATCTGCCTGGGATATCCGTTTCATCCGGCCGAAAAACCGGAGAAGACAAGACTGGAGCCCCTGCAGGCCGCGACACGCCCCGTGCTGGTGGTCCAGGGTGAACGCGACCGGCTAGGGGCGCAGGAAGAAGTTCTGGCCTACGAATTGCCGCAGCTGATCGAACTCGACTGGATTCCCGACGGCGACCATTCCTTCGTGCCGCGCAAATCGTCCGGGCACACGGAATCCGAAAATCTTGCCCGCGCTGTGACACACATCACTGCGTTCATCGATCGCGTGATGCGAAATGGTTAACGATGACCAAGCACTGCAAAATCAGGAGGTCCACCGCTTCGGTGTTTGCTATAAAATCACGAAAAATCAAAGCGGTATTATAACACCGTGCCTGGGGGGTTTGGTTTGATGGTTCAGCGGGTTAGACCGGCTGTGGGAAAATGGTGGACGGCCATGGTCGTCGCAGCCGCATTACTTCTTGCGGCGGGCCCCGCGACAGCAAATTTCAGCAAGGCATTCGACCTCTACAATGCCGGCAAGTTCGAAAAGGCCCGCAACCTCGCGCAGCCGGATGCGCACCGGGGCAATCCGGCGGCCCAGTGGCTGGTTGGCACGATGTATCTTCTTGGAGAGGGGATCGAGGCCAACCCTGTCGCTGCGCGTGTCTGGCTGGCGAAATCGGCAGCCTCCAACTATCCGCCGGCTCAGGCGGTTCTGGGGCTCATGTACGAACAGGGCATCGCAGCGGCGGCCGCGACAGATGGGGCCAGCGCCGGCTAAAGTTGAGTGTCCGGCAGCGTTTCTGCTTCTCGGCATGAGCGTTCTGCGTTAGCTTCCTCGCCGAATTGAGCGTCATCCACCAAATCGGGAGTGCGGCCTTGCGGCTGCTTCCGGCGGAAACCGGACACGGGCTCGCATTGCGCGGCTTGTCCGGCGGATTCGGCCCGCGCGAGCGCAATGACGACTTCCCGGAACTGGCGCAATCCGCCTTCGGTCTGGATTTCGCCAACCCCGTCAGCGTGTCGGCGGGGTTCGACAAGAACGCTGTGGCGATCGCCGGCGTCAAACGCCTGGGCGGGGGCTTCGTGGAGGTCGGCGGTGTCACGCCGCGCCCCCAGTCCGGCAACCCGCGCCCGCGCCTGTTCCGCTTGGCCGCGGACGACGCGGCCATCAATCGGATGGGGTTCAACAATGACGGGGCGGACGCCGTGTGTGCGCGCATCCGCGAACACAGGTCGAACACCGGCACACTGCCGCTCGGGGTCAACCTTGCCGCCAACGCAGACAGCAGCGACCCGGCCGCGGATTTCATTCATCTGGTCACGACCTTCGCGCCGGCCTGCGACTATCTCACCATCGATGTGTCCTGCCCCAACACGGCGAACGGCCAGGTTTTCCTTGAGCCGCGTGCGCTGGAGGATCTGCTGACGCGGCTCAACGCCGCGCGTGACGCCACCGGCGCCCGGCCGGCGATGGTCGCCAAGCTGGCGCCGGATGTAACCGACACCCATCTCGAAGAACTGATCGGAATCATCACCGCCGCGGACATCGACGCCATCACCCTGTGCAACACCACCACCGAACGTCCCGAGAGCCTGGGAAGCCCGAACGCCGGAGAGCGCGGCGGCCTTTCCGGGGCGCCGCTGTTCGAGACGGCCAACGAGATGCTACGCAAGGTCTACGCCCAGACCGGCGGCGATGTGCCACTGATCGGCGTCGGGGGCATCATGAGCGGGCGCGACGCCTACACAAAGATCCGCGCCGGCGCCTGCCTGGTTCAGGTCTATACCGGGCTGGTCTACCAGGGGCCGGGCCTGATCCAGCAGATCAAGCGTGACCTGGCCGGCCTCCTGCAGCAGGACGGGTTTGCAAGCCTGTCAGAGGCGGTCGGCAGCGAGCATCGAACCTGATACGCTGATCGGCATACAACGCCGGGGACAATCGGGGGAGAATCCGAATGGCGGGGATCGTTGGATATGGCGCGTATATTCCGCGCCTTCGCATTCCGCGGAAAAGCATCGTCGATGCCAATGTCTGGATGAACCCGGCGCTGGCCGGGCTCGCCAAGGGCGAACGCGCCATGGCCAACTGGGACGAAGATTCCGTCACCCTGGCCGTCGAGGCCGCGCGCGACGCGTTGGCTGGTCATGCGCGCGAGGCCATCAGCGGCATCACCTTCGCATCCACCACCATGCCGTTCGCCGACCGGCAGAATAGCGCAATCATCGCTGGTGCCCTGCAGCTCCCCGAAGCAGTCGCGGCCGGAGACCGCGCCGGATCCCTGCGCGCCGGCACGGGCGCACTCGCCGATGCGCTTGCCGCGGCGCGCGGGACGGACGGCAATGGTGGCCTCGCCCTCTGCGTCGCAGCCGATATGCGCCAGGCGCGTCCGGCCAGCCCCCAGGAGCTTGGCCTCGGCGTCGGCGCCGCAGCCATGTTCGTGGGCCGCGAGAATGTGATCGCCGAGCATCTGGGAACCTTCACCCGGACCGAGGATTTCGTCGATCATTTCCGCCCCGATGGGGCGCGGTTCGACTATGCCTGGGAGGAACGCTGGGCACGCGAGCAGGGCTTCTTGCGGATCATTCCGGAAGCGGTCGCCGGGTTGCTCAAACAGACCGGCGTGGCGGCCGAGGCGATCGATCATCTGATTGTTCCCGTCGCGGTCCGCGGCGCCGCCCAAGGCGTTGCAAAAGCCGCTGGCATCCCGGATTCGGCCGTGCGTGACCAGCTCGCCGCCAACTGTGGCGACACCGGCACCGCCCACCCGCTCTTGATGCTGGCCCATGCGCTTGAAGACGCCAAACCGGGCGAGAAAATTCTGCTCTGCGGCTTCGGTGGCGGCTGCGATGCATTGCTGTTCGAAACCACGGACGCAATCGCCGGCTTCCGGCCATCCATGGGTGTTTCGGGATCGCTGGCGCGGCGCCGCGAAGAACCGAACTACATGAAGTTCCTGACCTTCAACGGGCTGCTCGATGTGGAGCGCGGCTTGCGGGCCGACGAGGACAAGTGGACGGCCCTTTCAGCCCTGCATCGCAACCGAAATTTCCTGACCGCGTTCATGGGCGGCCGCTGCACCCAATGCGGCACGCTGCAGATTCCCAAGTCGCGTGTGTGCGTGAACCCCAATTGTGGCGCCCACAACACCCAGGAAGACGAGCCTTTTGCCGACAAGCCTGCGCACGTGATGAGCTGGACGGCCGACCGTCTGGCCTATTCGATCGACCCGCCCGCCCATTACGGAATGGTCCAGTTCGACGGTGGCGGCCGGCTGATGAGTGATTTCACCGATATCGACGAGGGATCCGTCGCGGTGGACATGCCGGTTCGCATGGTGTTCCGGATCAAGGACCGGGACGAACAGCGCGGCTTCGTCCGCTACTTCTGGAAGGCCGCACCGGACGCCTGACTCCATGAAATTCGACCGCAAGAAGTTCATCGAGTTCATGGTCCTCGCGCTCGTCGCGCTTGCCGTGATCGTCGCCGGACGGTTCATCGGTGCCGCGGACGAAGACGATGAAACGGCGGCAACGCCGGTTGGGTCGGCGTTCTCGTCGAACCAGCGGGTGGCGCCGGCCTCGGATCGGGGCAACGCCATTCGCGTGGTCCTGTCACGAAGCGAGCGCAGCGAGCCGATCCGGGTCGGCAGCCATCAATGTATCCAATGGTGGGATGAGACGTCCGGCGATACCGGGTTTCTCGTCGAGGTCAGCGGGTTCGATGGGACCGAATGGATCGCGAACGAGGAGTTCAATTCGCTGAAGAATGCCGGCACGGCTACCTACAATTTCCCGGCATGGTACCGTTTCGTGGGCAATCAGGACCGCCCCGCCAATATTTCGTACCAGATTCTGCGCGGGCTCTGCCCGTCGTGAACCTGACTACGGCATAACGCCGACCAACCATCTGGTGTAAACTGGCCCCGCACCGGACAAAACGGAGGTCATCATGGCCACTGGAATTCGTGACAAGGTCGCCGTACTCGGCATGGGGTGCGCCCGCTTCGGCGAGCGATTCGACGCCAACGCGGACGACCTCATGGTCGAAGCGTTCGACGAATGCCTGGAAGATGCCGGCATCGATGTCTCCCAGATCGAGGCGGCCTGGGGTGCGACGACCTTCGACGAGATGGGCGTCGGCAAATCAGCCATCCCCTATTCCCAGGCCCTGCGCCTGCCCAACATTCCCGTGTCCCGGGTCGAGAATTACTGCGCCAGCGGATCGGAATCCTTCCGCGCCGCGGCCTACGCGGTCGCCTCGGGGGCCTGCGACATCGCCCTGGCGGTGGGTGTCGAGAAGCTGAAGGACACGGGGTTCGGCGGCCTGCCGAACATGAATCCGGGCCCGGTCGCCAGCCAGTGGTGGTGCAATATTACCGCACCGGGCGGGTTCGCCCAGCTGGCATCCGCCTATCGCGCCAAGCACGGCCTCGACCAGAGCGATCTGAAACGGGCCATGGCCCATGTCTCGGTCAAGAGCCATGCGAACGGCGCGCTGAACGACAAGGCCCATCTGCGCCGCCCGATCACCGAGGAACAGGCCCTGGACGCGCCGATCATTGCCGAGCCGCTTGGTCTTTACGATTGCTGCGGCGTGTCCGACGGAGCCGCCTGCGCCATCCTGACCACGCCGGAGATCGCGAAATCCCTGAACAAGGACCCGATCGTCACGATCAAGGCTTTGCAGATCGCCGCGTCGAACGGGTCCGAGGCGCATTTCAACGGCTGGGACGGCAGCCACTTCCACACCACCCGGATCGCCAGCCGGCGCGCCTATGAGGAAGCGGGCATCCGCAATCCCCGCGATGAACTCAGCCTGATCGAGGTGCATGACTGCTTCTCCGTGACCGAGCTGGTCACCATGGAAGATCTGCACATCTCCGAGGAGGGCCGCGCGTCGACGGACATCATGGACGGGTTCTACGATGCCGATGGCGACGTACCGTGCCAGATCGACGGCGGGCTGAAATGCTTCGGCCATCCGATCGGCGCCTCGGGCATCCGTATGCTGTACGAGATGTACCTGCAGCTTCAGGGCCGCGCGGGCGAACGCCAGCGCGACAATGTCGATCTTTGCCTGACCCACAATCTGGGTGGTTTCCCGCACGAGAATGTCGCGGCCGTGTGCATCGTCGGGCGAGGCAACTGATCCGTCAACCATGAACGCCCCGGCCCCGATCCTCTGGCAACCCAGCCCGGAGCAAATCGAGACGCGACGCCTGACCGCGTTCGCGGATAGGGTGCGCGACAACTGGGGCCATGAATTCGGGCGGGACTATTTCGCACTCTGGCAATGGTCGGTCGACCACCCCGACCAGTTCTGGGCGACGGCCTGGCGATACCTGGACATCGTGTATGAGGGGTCGCTCGAGCCCGCATTGGAGGACGGAGACAGGTTCCCAGGCGCCCGCTGGTTTCCCAATGCCCGTCTGAACTACGCCGAGACAATCCTCAACGCGCCCGATGACCGGGTCGCGCTGACCGCCGCCAGCGAAGACGGCGACAGCCGCGACGTGACCTACGGTGCGATGAAACGCGAGGTTTCGCGGGTTCAACAGGCGCTTGCGGATCTCGGCGTCAGTCCAGACTCCCGCATCGGCGCCATCTTCACCAACATCCCCGAGGCCATCACGGCAATGCTCGGCACCACATCTCTGGGCGGCGTATTCTCGTCGGTCTCGCCGGACTTCGGCGTGTCCGGCATCCTCGACCGCCTGTCCCAGGTCGCGCCGGACGTGTTGTTCGCGGTCGACGGCTACACGTTTGCCGGCAAGCGCTACGACGTGCGCGACAAGATCGCCGAGGTGGCCGCCGCACTGCCGAGTGTGAAACGGGTGATTGTCTTCCCGACGGACGCGGAGCCTTCCGACGTGTCGGACATCCGCGATGCCGTCGCATGGGACGACTTCCTCGCGCCCCATGACCCCGGCGAAATGCACTACACCCGGCTGCCGTTCGACCACCCCCTGTTCATCCTCTACACCTCGGGCACCACGGGGGTGCCGAAATGCATCGTCCACACCACCGGCGGAAGCATGCTCAAGAGCATCGGCGAGCACGCCCTGCAGTTCGACGTCGGACCGGGCGACACGGCGTTCTTTCCCACGACACTCGGCTGGATGATGTGGAACTTCCTGATCAACTACCTGCCGACGGGCGCAAAGATCGTCTGCTACGACGGTTCCCCCTTCCACCCGTCCACCGACCGGTTGTGGCAGCTGGCCGCCGAGCAGGGCGTAAGCGTGCTGGGCCTTGGCTCGTCCTATATCGAGGCCTGCCGCAAGGCCGACACCCATCCCGGCACCGATTTCGACCTGTCGCGCGTGCGCACGGTGCTGGCCGGAGGATCGGTCCTGACCCCGGAGTGTTTCGACTTCGTCTATGAACGCGTCGCCGCCGATGTGCACCTCACGTCGGGCTCGGGCGGGACAGAGATCATGGGCTGTCTGCTGGGCGCGAATCCCTGGGGACCCGTCCATCGCGGCGAATTGCAGGCACCCGCACTTGGCATGAACATGGCGGTGTTTGGCCCCGAGGGTGAATCGACCTTGAACGCCAAGGGAGAGCTGGTGTGCCGCACGCCGTTCCCCTCACTCCCCATCGGATTGCTGGGCGACGATGACGGATCGCGCTTCCAGGACACCTATTTCAGCCAGAATCCGGGTGCCTGGACGCAAGGCGATTTCGCCGAAACCTCATCAGAGACGGGCGGTTATGTCGTTCACGGCCGCTCGGATGCGACCCTCAACCCCGGCGGCGTGCGCATCGGCACGGCGGAAATCTACCGCCAGGTCGACAAGATCGGTGCCGTCGTGGAAAGCATTGTCGTCGGCCAGAAATGGCAGAACGATGTGCGCATCGTGCTGTTCGTGAAACTGCGCGAAGGCATGACATTGGACGACACGCTGAGCGACGAAATCCGCCAAATCATCCGGGCAGGAGCCTCGCCCCGGCACGTGCCGCGCCGGATCGTCGCCGTCGATGATATTCCCAAGACGCGCACAGGCAAGATTGCCGAGCTGGCGGTGCGCGATGTGGTCAATGGGGAAGCCGTCAACAACCGGGAGGCGCTGGCAAATCCCGATGCACTCGACGGCTTCGCCGACCGACCGGAACTGGGCGAGTAGATAGCGGACAAAACCGACCAGAACTTATGCCGTTTCGCTCACCCTGCACACGGTGCTTCGCGTTGACTCGTCCGGGCCTGTTTCTTACAGTCCGCGCGAATTTTGACCGGGGGAAACCCGGACTGTTTTCACCTCATAACAAACGTCCGGCGCAGCCATAGAAGCGCAGTAGGAGGCACAATCCATGAGCGACACACCCTGGAAATCAGAAGACTGGTTCACCAGCCCCTGGAACTTCGCACCCGAAGTCACCAAGGACTGGAAGTTCCCCGACAATATCCGCATTCACGACGTGACCCTGCGCGACGGTGAGCAGCAGGCCGGCCTGGCATTCAACTTCGACGACAAGATCCGGATCGCCGAGGGCCTGGCCGAAGTCGGTGTCCAGCGCATCGAGGCCGGCATGCCCGTCGTCTCCAAGGACGACGCCAAGGTGGTCCAGGAGCTCGCCAAGCGCGACTTCGGCCCGACCGTTTACGCCTTCGCCCGCTGCATGGTCGAAGACGTAAAGCGCGCGGTCGATGCCGGCGTCGGCGGCGTCATCATGGAAGTGCCGGCCAGCCCGCACCTGATCCAGTACGGCTACCAGTGGGAACTCGAGCGCGCGATCGACCTGTCGATCGAGTCCACCAAGTTCGCCCATGACAACGGCCTCGAGGTCGTGTTCTTCCCGATCGACTTCACCCGCTCGGACCTGAACTGGGTGATCGACCTGATCGACCGGGTCGGCAAGGAAGGCCATATGGACGGCCTGGCCCTCGTCGACACGATGGGCGCCACCTCGATCCACGCGATGCAGTATTTCGTGCGTTCGATGAAGGCCCGCTTCCCGGACATCCCGATGGAAGCCCATTTCCACATGGACTACGGCATGGGCGTGGCGAACACAATCATGGCCCTGTCCGAGGGTGTCGAGGTCATCCAGTCGACCGTGCTCGGCGTCGGCGAGCGCGCCGGCAACGTGCCCATGGAAGAGACCGTGATGGCGCTGCGCACGCTCTACGACATCGATATCGGCATCAAGCTCGACAAGCTGAAGTGGCTGGCCGACCTGGTCCGCGACGTCACCGGCGTCGTCGTCCCGTCGAACCGCCCGGTGGTCGGCGACGACCTCTTCAAGGTCGAGTCGGGCATCATCGCCACCTGGCTGCTGAACTGCGGTGACGAGTATCAGACCGAGGTCATGCCGTTCCGCCCGCGTATGGTCGGCCAGGCAGAGCCCGAGACGGTCATGGGCAAGGGTTCGGGCATCGACACGGTGAAGGAGTGGCTCGAGCGCTTCCAGATCCGCGTCGAGGAAGAGAAGGCCATGGAAATCCTGATGGCCGTCAAGGACTGGGCGCTGATCCACAAGCGCCTGATGACCCAGGACGAGTTCAAGGAACTCGCCGAGGGCCTGATCGACGGCTAGTTCGCCGCTTCAACATGTTTCGGAAACCCCTCCCCGTCGGGAGGGGTTTTTCGTTATAGTCCCCGAAGACCTGGAAACTGTCCGTACCGGAACTGGAATCCGGCCGCGAACGATCCTCGGTCTCTACCTCACGGGAACTCCCGATCGGTGCGGCCGCGACCTTGAAGTCGCCGCCCTCGCCGATCAGGCTGAACGGGGCCCAGAAGATCGGGTGGGCGTAGGAGAACAGGGACTTTCCGTTTCTCGGGTCGGGGAACCCCCGCCCGTCGATCAAAACGCGTACCGCTCTTAGTCCGACGCGGAGGTTCCCGGCGCGCATTTCGGCGATACCCAGGTCGCGCGCAATGACACCCTCGGGCCCGTTGCTGCTTTGGACAATTTTCAAGGCCCGGCGCAGATCCGTGACGGACTACTGGATGCGACCGAAGCTCAGCGCCGCGTTACCACGCTTTCGGTGGAACGCCCCAGCTCCGCCCCCCCCTTGGTTCCCGACGGCGGTTCCGCATCGACGATCGCGCGCAAGCCGCCCCCCTGATTCTGGGGTGGACCGGCATTGTCGAGGATCGAGGTGATATCGCTGCTGTTTTGGGCGATCGCGTGCGCGGGGTCGAAAGACAGCAGTAAACCGACAGCTGCACCAAAAATGCACACACGCGAAATCAGGCGTTGAAGACTCATCGGACATGTCCCCCCTTGCGGCGCGGGCAGACGCGCCGTTCACGACAAGAGCAGCGATACGGCTCCACGTCTTCGGCAATTATTGAGGATATTGTCGGCGGGGACAAATCACAGTGACCGGCGTCACATGTAATTTCAGGCGTCGAACGTCACCACCAGCGCGCCCGTTGTCGTGCGGGAATCCAGCGCCTTGTGGGCCTCAGCGATGTCCGCCAGTTCGTAACTGCCCGTGATGTTGGGTTTCACAGTTCCGTCAGCGATCGCCGCCACCACCTCTTTCATCATCGCGGCCTTTTCCTCGGGCGTGCGGGTGTAGTCCTTCATGGAGGCCTTGGTGAAGATCAGGGACTTCTGGTTGAGCTCGAGCGCGTCGATCGGCGGCGGGCCCGAGGCGTGGCCGTAGTTCACGAACCAGCCCCGCGGCGCAAGCGCCCGGAGATTGCCTTCATAGGCATCGGCCCCCACCGCGTCGTAAACCACCGGGACCCCCTCGCCGCCGGTGATATCGAGCACCTGGTCGGCAAAGTCTTCCTTCGTGTAGTCGATAACATGGGAACAGCCGTTCTCCTCGGCCGTCAGGAACTTGTCCGGAGAGCTGACCGTGCCGATCACCTTCGCGCCGACGCTCGTCGCCCACTGGGTCAGCAGGCTGCCCATGCCGCCGGCGGCGGAATGGACGAGGATGGTCTCGCCGGCCTGCACCGGATACAGGCGGCGCAACAGGTACTGGGCAGTCATCGTGCGGACGAAGGCCGCCACCACGGTCGGGTCGTCGAGCTCCGCCGGCGGCGTATACAGATCGGCCGCCGGCACAATGCGGGCATCGGCATAGGCACCGACATTGAACAGATAGGCGGCCCGGTCGCCTTCCTTATAGTCGTCGACCCCCTCGCCGACCGCGGCGATGGTGCCCACGCCCTCAAGTCCGAGGACCGTCGGCAGAGGAGGCTTCAGGAAATAGCGGCCCTGGCGCATGTAGGAATCCGCAAAATGGATGGCCGCGGCACGCTGCGCGAGGATCACCTCGCCCGGCCCGGGCGGGGGAAGCTCGTCAGTCTCGATATTGATGACGTCGGTGTCACCATATTCGTGGATGCGGGCAACGCGGGTCTGCATGGGCTGTTCCTTTCGGCAAACGGGTCCGGGGCTATTGATCAACGGCAATGACGACGGTGCCCGTCGCCTGGCCGGATTCCAGATATTCGTGGGCGGCCGCCGTGTCTGCGAGCGGGAACACCTTGCCGACCAAATGCTCTGACGCACCCGCGCCAAGCCAGGCCGTGATGTCATCGAACGCCTGTGCGACCGCGTCATCGGGAATCTTGTACATAAAAACCCAGCGCAACAGGGCATTCTTCATCATCATGGGATAGAAGGGTAACTCCGGCGTGGGCGCATTGTCCGACGCATAGGTCGCGACCACGCCATTGTCCTTGAGCACCGCAACCGTCGCAGGCAGGTTGACGCCGAATGCGACCTCGACGATCCGGTCGACGCCCTTATCTTCCGTGGCCGCCATGATCTCCGCCGTCACATCAACCTCTCGGTAATTAATGACGATGTCCGCGCCGGCTTTCGCGGCAAGCACCGCTTTTTCGGCCGAACTCACCGTGGCGATGACCTTTGCCGCGCCGCCCCATTTGGCAAGCTGGATCGCGTAGTTGCCCACCGCGCCCGCGCCGCCGCTCACCAGAACAATCTGACCCGTGACCGGGCCGTCGGCGAAAACAGCATAGTGAGCCGTGACTGCGGGAATACCCAGGCAGGAACCCGCGATCAGGTCGATCCTGTCGGGAAGCGGAACCGCGTAGTCGCTGCGAATGGCAATGTATTCGGCCGCGGTTCCGAAGGGGCGCTGCCACTGGCCACAATAGATCCAGACCCGCTCGCCAATGCGCGCGGTATCGACGCCGTCCCCGGCCGCCTCGATGGTCCCGGAACCATCGCTGTGGGGCACGATCTGCGGGAAGGCATGCACCTGTCCGCCGAAACCAGTCCGGCGTTTCGTGTCCGACGGGTTCACGCCGGAATAGGCCAGCCTGACCAGGATTTCTCCCGGGCCGGGTTCCGGGTTCGGCAACTCACCGAACTTGATGACGTCCGAAGCAGGACCCTGTTTTTCGTACCAGGCAGCACGCATCCTCAGATACTCCTGTACCAGTCGGCCAGTCCCCGACCGATATCGTCGGGGGAATCTTCCTGCGGGTGGTGCAGGCCATTCACCACGATCTCGGTCTGATTCGGCCAGCCGGCGATGATGTCGAGATGAGCCCCGAAGATAATCTGGCCGGGGTCGGCGTGAATGAACAGCTTGGGAAACGAAGTCGTGGCCATCCAGCCCGACAGGCGCTCGCTCAGTTCGGCAACAAACACCGGTTCGCCGCCAATGGGTATCTGCCGCACCCAGGACAGGGTCGGCCGCCGTGCCTCGCCGGGCTCTTCGTAGGGCCGGCGTATTTCGGCCATCGCCTCGGCGTCCATCTCGCGGATGACCCCGCCGGTGAAGACCCGCTCGACAAAGAAATTGTCCTCCAGAACCAGCGCCTCACCCTCCGGGCCCTGGGCGCGCCGGACGCGCTCGCCGTGGCCGTCCGGATAGGCCTCGTAGCTTTTATGGTTGGCGACGACGATCTCGCAATGGGCAATGCCCTTGATCGCGTCGGGGTGTCGCTCCGCCCATGACAGGCCCAGCGTGCCGCCCCAGTCATGCACCACGAGCGTCACGTTCTCCCGCACGCCCAACGCGTCGAGCACACCGTCGAAATAGGTCTGGTGCTCGGGGATCATGTAACTGTCGGGCCCGCTGTCGCGCAGCTTTTCGCTGTCCCCCTGGCCGATATTGTCGAGCGCGATCAGACGACCAAGCCCCTCCATATGGGGCATGATATTGCGCCACATATAGGACGAGTTGGCGTTGCCATGGACGAAGACGATCGGGTCGCCCTTGCCTTCGTCGACATAGGCCAGCTCGTAGCCGTGGACCGAGACCCTCTTCTTCTCGTACGGCATATTGGGGCTGATCATCTGGCCGATCCCTCTCCGAATCCGGTTCCCGCGGCTGTCACGGGTCAGTCCATCGCCGCAAGCAGCCTGTTCATGCCTTCCAATCGCGGCCCCAGATCCGAGAAGTACGGATGGATTTCCTGGGTGATGTGAACGGCCTTGTGCAGAGGGTCATTGTGGCAAATCTCCAGCACCTCTTCGACCGTCTCGACATCGATAATATCCATGCCGCCGGAACCGTCGGCGAACCCGCCGTCGCCGGACTGTCGCGCCGTTTGGCTACCGAACTGGCGCTCCAAGGCATCTCGGTCAACACGGTCATGCCGGGTCCTGTCATGACGCCAAGATTCGCGGGACTGCACAAGGACCGGATGGACAGGATCGCAAGCATCGTCCCCATGGGCCGGTTTGGAACGCCCGAAGAGATCGCGCACGCAGTCTGGTTCCTGTCCACACCCGGCGCAGGATTTGCGACCAGCTCCACTCTGGACGTCAATGGCGGTGGCTGGAACGGCTAGGCGACCCGCAGATAGTGCAGGGAAAACAGGTTGTCCGCGTCCGTCCAGTGGCGGAAGACGCGCCAGCCGGCCTTGGCTGCCAGGGCGTGAAACTCATCAACGTCGTATTTGTGGGAATCCTCGGTGTGGATCGATTCCCCGGCCGCGAACACAAAGCTGTGCCCGTTGACGCGAACCTCCTGGTCTCGGTCGCTGACCAGATGCATCTCGATGCGCCCCATCTCGGGCACCCAGCGCGCATCATGGCTGAACGCATCCAGATCGAAATCGGCATCGAGTTCGCGGTTCACCCGGCGCAGAACGTTCAGATTGAACTCGGCCGTCACGCCGGCCGCGTCGTTGTAGGCGGCATGCAGGATGCCGGCATCCTTGCGCAGGTCGACCCCGATCAACAGTCCGTTGTCGGTGCCCAGGTCGGTGGCCGCCGCACGCAGGAACCCGACCGCCGCATCGCGGGTAAAGTTGCCGATGGTCGAACCGGGGAAAAATCCGATCCGGGCGGCCTCGTTCTCGATGTCGGGCAGTTCGAACGACTGGGTGTAGTCGGCCGCAATGGGCACGACCGGCAGGTCTGGATAGGCATCGGCCAGGGTCTTGGCCGATTCCAGCAGATGCTCGCGCGAGATATCGACGGGAATGTAGGCCGCCGGCGTCTCCAGCGCGTCCAGCAGGATCCTGATCTTGATACTGGATCCGCTGCCGAACTCGACGACGCTGGCATTCGCGCCGATCAGGGCGGCGAACTCTTCCGCATTGGCCTGCAGCAACGCCGTTTCGGTGCGCGTCGGGTAATACTCGGGAAGCTCGGTGATATCGTCGAACAACTGCGAGCCCCGCTCGTCATAGAAGTACTTGCTCGATAGGCGCTTCTGGGACCGCGACAGGCCTTCGATCACGTCGTCTTGGAAGCTGTCGGCCGCGTGGTCATATGCCACATAATCGTGGAGCGGGCCGAAATGTCCGGCCGTCGCGCCGCTCATTGGTCGTCCGCCAGCCGCACGCCGGCGAACATCCAGCGCATGGCGGGATAGAAGAAGTTTCGGTACGTCTCGCGCGTGTGCCCTTCCGGGGTGATGCACGCGCCGCCGCGCAGAACAAACTGATTGGCCATGAATTTTCCGTTGTATTCGCCGACCGCGCCCGTCACGGGCTTGAAGCCGGGATATGGGACATAGGGGCTCTGGGTCCACTCCCAGACATCGCCAAACATCTGTTCCGGACGGTCGCCGGCATCGCCCGTTGCCGGCGCGGTCCGCAACAGCCCTGAGCCGAGGAAGTTGCCCTCGACCGGCTGCGCGCCGGCAAACACCTCCCACTCGGCCTCGCGCGGCAAGCGCTTGCCGGCCCAGCGGGCATAGGCGTCCGCCTCGTACAGGCTGACATGACACACCGGCGCCTGGTCGTTCACCTGCTGCAGGCCCGACAGCGACATCGCCAGCCATTCGCCGTCGACCTCCTGCCAGTAAAGCGGTGCCTGCCAGCCGGTTTCGTTGACCGTGGCCCAGCCGTCGGACAGCCAGAGTTCCGCCCGCTTGTAGCCATCATCGGTTATGAACGCCTTCCACTCGCCGTTGGTCACCAACCGCGCGGCCAGCCGGAAGGGCTCCAGATGGACGGAATGGCATGGCCCCTCATTGTCGAAGGCGAAGGCCTGTCCGGCATGGCCGATCTCGACCAGCCCGCCATCATGATCGAACCAGCGCAATTCCGGTGTGTTGCGCGCCGGCGACGCGCGATAAGTCTGATAGGCCGGCGCCACGCTATTCTGGGAGAATGCGTGCAGAATATCCATCAGGATCAGTTCCTGATGCTGCTGTTCGTGATGCAGTCCCAGCGCGATAAGAGGCGAGGCCCGGTTCCAGGTGTCTTCATCGGCCCCGGTGATCAATGCCCGCATCGTCGTGTCGACATGCGCGCGATAGGCCCTGACCTCCTCGGCCGACGGCCGCGTCAGCAGCCCGCGCTGCGGGCGCGGATGGCGCGCGCCGACCGCCTCGTAATAGGAATTGAACAGGAACTCATAGTGGGGATCGAGCGGCTCGTAGCCGTCGGCGAAGGCCTTCAGGACGAGCGTCTCGAAGAACCATGTGACATGGGCGCGATGCCACTTGGTCGGGCTCGCATCCGGCATCGACTGGACGACCTGGTCTTCCGGCGTCAGGGGGGCTGCGATCCGTTCGGTCTCGCCGCGGACCCAGTCATAATGTTCTAGCACCTGTTCCCGGTCGCGCGGATGCGCGTCGAGGATGGCTGGCGCGGGGACCGTGGATGTCACGGCGTCTCTCTCGTTGGCGCCTGTGCGTCCCGCATGACCGCCTTTCCGGGACACGGCCCCGCTCGCCGTGCGGCAGGCCGGGGATCGATTAAACGTCCGGCTTGCGACCCGGACGCGGCGGTCGGCGGGAGTAAACCAAGCCCCCTCGCACGCCGTCAACCGAAAGCCCCGAGAATTTGACGGGATCATCGCCAATCAGAACGTTGACGGATATCCCCGCCCGACTATGTTTGACCCATGAACACCACTTCGCCGACCCCGACCGAGTTTCACGCCCACGTCTATTACGACGCGGACACGAAACCGCTGGCCGCCGAACTGCGCGCCGAAATCGAGGACCGTTTCGACATCGTTATGGGCCACTGGCGGGACAAGCCGGTCGGACCGCACCCTTTCTGGAGCTACCAGGTAGCATTCAAGCCCGAGCTCTTCGGTGAAATCATCCCGTGGCTGGCACTCAATCGTCGCGACCTCCAGGTCCTGGTCCATCCCGACACGGGAGACGATCTAATCGACCATTCCGCATATGCCATGTGGCTTGGGGAGAGCGCCGAACTCAATCTCGAGCGCTTCCGCGCGCGTGCCGCGGCGAAGGCCGGATAGCTAACGCGGCTGTTTTCAAGACCCCATCGGGGCGCTACAACTCGCGCAGAATTCCGAATGCCCGGTTCGCGGGCAACATACAATCATCTCCAGGGGGAACCCATCCATGAAACTCGTTCGCTATGGCCCGCGCGGCAAGGAAAAGCCCGGTCTCATCGACGCCGACGGCAAGATCCGCGACTTGTCCAGGGTCGTCAATGACATCGACGCCGAAACACTCTCACCCCGGGGCCTTGCGGCCATCCGCAAGCGCGACCCGAAGCGCTTACCGCTGGTGAAGGGCAACCCGCGCCTGGGGCCTTGTGTAGTCGAGCGTCGGGTTTTCGCCATCGCGCTCAACTACAAGGAACATGCCGAGGAGGCGAACGCCGCGATTCCGTCCGAGCCGTTTGTCTTTACCAAGACCTGCGCGCCCACCGGCCACCGCGACAACATCGTGCTGCCGAAGGGTTCCAAGAAAACCGACTGGGAGGTCGAACTCTGCCTGGTGATGGGCCGCAAGGCGAAGTATGTGTCCAAGAAGGACGCACTGAAATATGTGGCGGGATACTTCGCCGGAAACGAGGTCTCCGAGCGCGAGTTCCTGATCGAACGCGGCGGCCTGCAGTGGATCAAGGGCAAGAGCCCCGACACCTTCGCACCGATCGGCCCGTGGCTTCTGACGGCCGACGAGGTGAGGAACCCGAACAACCTGCACATGTGGCTCGAGGTGAACGGGAACTGCAAGCAGGACAATAACACCAAGGACATGATCTACGACTGCAAGACGTTGATCTCGAACCTGAGCCAGACCATCACCCTGTATCCCGGCGACATCATCTTCACCGGTACACCCCAGGGCGTGGCCTATGGCGAGAAGAACCCGAAATACCTCAAGGCGGGTGATGTCGTTACCTTGGGCATCGAGGGTCTCGGCGAGCACCGCAACAAGGTGGTGAAGTTCAAGTAGGCCGAAACCGTTCCTGAATCGAAACGGGCCGCGCTCATCAGCGCGGCCCGTTTTCGTTTGCGCCGGCACATCTAGTCTAGGGCCGGCATCACCTCGTCACGGAAAATGCGCAGGGAGTCCCGCGATCCCGTTATGTCGATCAGCAGCACATATTCCACCCCGCCCGCACGCATGCGTTGCAGCCGCTCAACAATCTCCTCCGGCGGACCGATCAAGGCACCCTCCTCCGTCGCCAGCCGGGTGTCGTTGTACTGCAGCATGGTAGATTGCGGTCCACCGCCCTCGCGGATGCGCGACAGGCGTGAAATCCCGCTCAGCAACCGGGCGCGCTGCTGGTGGGCGGCCTCGCGTTCGGCCTCGTCGCGGGTGATGTGCAACGCCCGCGCGACCGCCACCTGCATGGGATCGAAGCTGCGCCCGGCCGCGGTCACCGCGTCACGGTAGCGGGCAAACCGTTCGGCGATCGTATCGAAAGGCGCGATCTGGTCGAGCAGCAGGTTGAAGCTATTCGCCGCCGCCCAGTCGAGACCGTCCGGACTGCCCGCGGCCAACCACAGGGGCGGATGCGGTAGCTGGATCGGCGGCGGCTCCACGACGATGTCCTGGAACGTCCAGTGCTTCCCGATATGGGTGAAGCGGTCCTCGGAGGTCCAGGCGCGGCGAATCACCTCGAGGGATTCCACAAACAATTCCTGGGCCTCGTCGGCCTTGACGTTGAAGCCGTGAAACTCGTTGGAGCGGTAGCCCTTGCCGACGCCGAAATCGAGCCGACCGCCCGACAGCAGATCGACCGTGGCCGCCTGCTCGGCCAGCAGCACCGGGTTGTGCCAGGGCAGGACCACGACGGCCGTGCCCAGGCGCATGCGCGTCGTGCGCGCCGCCAGGTAGGTCAGCAGGTTGAGGGAGGCCGAGACCTGGCCAAAACCGGTGAAGTGATGCTCGACTAGGAAGACCGAGTGGTAGTCGAGATCCTCGGCCTCCTCAACATAGCCGATGAAGTCCCGATAGCCTTGGGTGCTATCGCGCGCGACACCACCGCGGCGCGAAGATGCACCACCGAACAGGCCGAACTTCATCGCGCCTGGCTCCGGGCATGGATCATTAGTTACGGACCTTCTCCGGTTTTCCCGACTTGGCTGACTTGGTCAGCGCATCGAGGAACGCCGCGTTGCCGATTCGCTCGACGTCGGTGAACATGTACTTCTTCTTTCCGGCCACGGCGTCGGCCCAGGCCTCGAAGTTCATCTTCACCGTGTCCCGCGGCTTGTAGACCCGCCGGCTGTGCTTCTCGCCCTTCATGCAGATATGCATATGGGTATCGGCCCAGTCCTCGGGATGGGCCAGATCGTGGATCTCAACCCAGCCCTTGCTGCCGAAAACCGCGAACCGGCTGAAATACGGCGTCGCGGACACGACATTGATCGTGCCCAGCGTCTTGTCCTTGAACTGGAACTGGGTGGTCACGACATCGCCGGACGGCAGGTTCAACACCCGCCGGTCGGCGCGGGCATTCACCCAGTCGATCGGGCCGAACAGGCTGATCATCATGTCCGTCAGATGCACGCCCATGCCCGTCCAGCCAGCCGCCGGGGCGTCCTTGGGGTTGCCGCGCCAATTGTCCTTCTTGAGTGGCGCGAACTTGTCGTGAGAGTTGTTGGCCTCGACGGCGATTATGGTCCCGAGCTCCTTCTTCCGGATCATCTCGGCCAGTTTCATCCAAGCCGGCTCGTAGCGGCGCTCGTGACCGATGCCCATGATGAGGCCGCGGTCGCGACACGCCTTGACCATCTTCTTGGCGCTGGCGGAGGTAAGGGACAGGGGCTTCTCACAGAAGATCTGCTTATTGGCCCGCGCCGCCTGCATCAACAGCGCCTCATGGGTGGTGTGCGGGGTGGTCAGGATCACCCCCTCGACGGCGGGGTCCTTGAGTGCCTCTGCATAGTCGGTCGTCAGCGCAATGCCGTATTCCTTGGCCAGCTTGCGGGCCGCCGGCGTGGGATTGACCTCGACCACACGGACAACCCGCAGCTTGCGGCTGCCTTGCAGCGTTTTCACAACATGGCTACCCCACCAGCCAAGCCCGATGACGGCGACGTTCAACATGATTGTTCACTCCCAGATGTCTTGATTGCAGCACTCCCGGCCGGGGCGCCCAAGTTGCGAGGAGAACCTAGCATGACGGCTATTCCGCCCAAACCCGGTGCGCTAGTCTTCCGCGGCACATTTGTTGCGAAGAAACCTAGAGCAAGCATGTCGAAAATAACCGTCGAAGCGTTCAACACGCTCACCGAGCGAGAACTTCCGGTCGCGGCCAATTACGGCTTTCGCGCCGAGGAGATCGGCGATGGCCAGGCGCGGGTCCGGATGCCCTTCAACCCTGACTTCACCCGGCCCGGCGGTACCATCAGCGGGCCCGCAATGATGGCGCTGACCGATTTCGGAATGTACGCGGCCGTGATGGGCGCCATCGGCGAGGTTGCGCTTGCCGTGACGACTAATCTCAACATCAACTTCCTGCGCCTGCCCGAACAGGTAGATGTGGTGGCGGACTGCCGGGTCATGAAGCTTGGCAAACGGCTCGCGGTGATCGAGGTCACGCTGTTCTCGGAGGGTATGAAAGATCCGATCGCGCATGCAACCGGGACCTATTCGATCCCGCCGGAAGCCGGGCGTTGACGGCACAAAACCCGTGCTCGGCGGCCAACTGGACAAGCCCTGGATCGACTGATACGAGTCCGCCAAGAAACAGTTCGACAACCATATTGCCAAAGGAGAGGTCACGTGGCTGAGAGCACGACCTTTGCCGTCACCGATTCACCGTTTCCGTCGCTGGAACCCGCCGAAACGGTGCTTGAGAGCTTCAATCCGGACATGAAGATGGCCGCCGACCCGTCCGAGGACGCCATTATCGAGGCGGCCCGGGGCGCCAAGGCGCTGTTCGTCACCTACGCCCAAATCACCGCGAAGGTCATCGATACGCTCGACGGCTGCGGCGCGATCGGCCGCTTTGGCATCGGCCTCGACAATATCGACCTCGACGCCGCCACCGCGGCGGGCATTCCGGTGGTCTATGCTCCGCAATACTGCCTGGACGAGGTCTCCGACCACACCATGGCGCTGCTACTGACCGCAGCCCGCAAGACGGCCTATGCCGACAAGCTGGTGAAACAGGGCCGCTGGGAGATGCCCGCCGTCGCGCCGATCCTGCGCTTCCGTGGCAAGACCATGGGCCTGGTCGGGTTCGGCAACATCGCCCAGCTGGTGGCCGTCAAGGCGCAGGCATTCGGCCTCAATGTCATCGCCTTCGACCCGTATGTGAACGCGGATGTGGCGAAGGAAAAAGGCGTCGAGATCGTTGAACTGGACGACCTGCTCGCCCGTTCGGACTATGTCTCGGTGCACGCACCGCTGACGCCCGAGACCCAGAACATGTTCTCGACCGACGCCTTCTCCAAGATGAAGAGTTCGGCCTATATCGTGAACACCGCGCGTGGCGGCCTGATCGATATCGACGCGCTGGCTGCCGCGCTGGATGCCGGTGAAATCGCCGGCGCCGGCCTCGACGTGCTGCCCGAGGAACCGCCAGCCGTGGACTCAACAATCCTGCAGCGCGACGATGTGGTCATCAATCCGCACACATCGTTCTACTCGGAAGACGCGTTGCTCGATCTGCAGACCACCGTCGCGAAGGACGTGCTGGCGGTGCTGAATGGGGACCAGCCGACATTCCCGGCCAACCCGGACGTCTTCAAGTAAACTGCCGTACGGACGGGCAGACACAAGGGGAGAGAAGATCATGCGAGCGATGGTGCTCACCGAGCCGAATGTGATCGAACAACAGGATATTCCCGAGCCCAAGGCGAATCAGGGCGAGGCCCTGGTGCGTGTGACCAGTTCCGGCATATGCGGGACCGACCTCAAGATTCTGAGCGGCGGCATTCCGGCACCGAAGCCGATTGTCATGGGCCACGAGATGGTGGGCGAACTGCTGACGGATGCGACCGATGCCAGGGCGGGTCAGCGCGTGCTGGTGGATCCGGTCTATCACTGCGGCACCTGCCATGCCTGTCTTCACAACCAGCAGCATATCTGCACCCGGGGGGGGCTGATCGGGCGCGACATCAATGGCGGCTTCGCCGACCAGGTCGCCGTCCCGCCGGCCAATTGCTATGTGGTCCCCGACGAGATCGGGGATCATGAAGTCCCGTTGATCCAGGTCCTGACGACTTGCATGCATGGCCATCGGATGGCCGACATCTTCCCCGGCGACGTTGTTGTTGTGCTGGGCCTCGGTGTGACCGGCCAGTTGCATGTCCAGCTGGCCAAGGCGCGCGGTGCCATGGTCATCGGGATCACGCGCTCCCAATGGAAGCTCGATCTCGCCAAAAGCCTCGGGGCGGACCACACGTTCGCACCAAGCGACGATATCAAGGACAGGATACTCGAAGTCAGCAAGGGCGACGGGGCCGATCTGGTCATCGAATCCGCCGGCAAGGTGCTCACGCTCGGACAGGCCTTCGAAATGGTGCGCACGGGCGGCGCGATCATGCCCTTCGGCATCTATACCGAGACAAAGGCCGAGCTGCCTTTCTACCAGTTCTATTTCAAGGAGATTCAGATCCTCAACGCACGTGCGTCAAAGGGTCAGGACTTTGTCGCCTCGATGGACCTGGTGAAGCGCGGCGTGGTCAAACTGGACCCGATGATCAGCGACCGCGAGCCGCTGGAAAATCTCGCAGGCGCGCTCGACATGCTGACCAGCGAAGCCAAGGGCCGGATGAAAATCATCATGGACCACTGACGGCGCGGGTCAGAGAGCTCAACCCGGGGACCGCAGTTCCCCCGGATGTATCATCGGCGCCGGCTGCTTCTCGTTCATTTCCGGCTTCAACCAACGCACGATACCGGCAACGCCATCGACACCCACAGTCGAGCCGTCAGGTATTTTCTGGGTCGCACCGGCGACACCCAGCACCATCGGGATGCCGCGCTCACGGCCCAGCGACGCCAGGTGCGACGTGCTGCCGCCCAGCTCGGCGACGATTGCGGACACCTTCGGGAGGATCCCGACGAGCGCCGGTCCGGCCACATTGGTGACCAGGACATCACCGTGACCGAGGCGTGAAATTTCACATTCGCAATTGATCACGCAGGCCCGGCCCGAGCCCCAGCCCATGCCGCCGGGATGGCCCCGCAAGCCTGGCCTGCCGCGCCAGATCTCGTCAGGCACGATGGGCTCCTCGACATGCAGCGGACGGGCCTGGAGCATCTTCACACCGGCCGTGTCCTTGGCCCATTCGACCTCGACGGGAAGCCCCATCATCTCTTCGGCCACCTTCATATATCCGGCCAGCTGCCGCACCTGCTCCGTGGTCAGGCAGCGTTCGCGCCGCGGCGTGTCCGCGTGATCATGATGGTGGCTATGGTCGTGATCGTGACTGTGGTCGTGATCATGATCCGGATGCTCGTCCGGACGGCCACGAAGATTCGCCGGGCCGGCCGGTGTCGGGGCCGGTTGGTGCACATGACAATAGGCGCTGTGCTCGAACTCCTGACCGGCGACCGCCTCGATCAGCTTGCCCTCGCTCGACAGGTCGTAGCGGTCGGGCACAACCTCGCCCTGGGCGAGCGCTTCGCCGAGACCCCAAGTGGCGCTCACCGACATTCCGCCATCGGCGGTCTGGCTCAGGCCACCGCCCGAGGCTTCGGCCTCGATCAGCGGCTGCACGAGCACCGCCATCGCGGTGTCGATGGCGCTGATCTCCTTGTCGTCCATGTAGCGCATGGCCTGCGGCGACCACAGGGCGCCCCAGCAGGCCCGCACGGCCGTGAGGAAATCCTGCTCCCCGTCGATGCCCAGGAACGTCTGGAACTGCCCGGCAAAGGACGATCCCTTGGTGTCCTCCATCAGCGACGACGACCGCACGGCCAGGCGCGATCCGGGTTCCTTGGTCAGCTCGCGATAGGCCGCAATCAGCTCGGCCTCGATCTCCGGCGCGATCGGCTCGGAGAACAATCCGATCCGGACATCCGCGATCGGCCCGCGCGATTCCATGAACGGCAGGGTCACAGCCTTTTCCGCTGCCTCGACCAGGCCCAGGGATTCGAGCTGATGGAAATAGGCATCCGCACCCAGCACAAATCCGCCGGGGGTCGGCAGGCCGGCATGGCCCAGTGCCGCCTGGTTGGCCGCCTTCGGCCCAAACCGCTCGGCATCGGTCGCCGCGGCGTCGGCCAGAGGCACAACGAACTTCGCCATGAAGCTGTACCTTTCAAATAACAGTTCGGCCGGTCATCTGAATGACCGGCCGAACCACGTTCAGGTTTTACGCGTCAGCTCGATGCCTAGTGCGGCATCGGGTCGACGACCGTGATCTGGTTCACCGGGAAGTTGGTGATGACCTCGGTCTCGTTCGCGTGGACGATCTGCATCTCCTCGATGCGAACGCCGAACTCGAACTGTTTGCCGTGCTGCGTCTCGAGCGCGAAGACCATGCCTTCCTGGATCTCGATTGGGTGATCAAGCGACCAGATTCGCGAGATGACGGGCGGATCGTACTGAGCCAGGCCCAGACCATGACCCCAAAGGTTCGCGGCCGCCTGATCCTCTTCCTCGTAGCCCCAGATTTCCTTGGCCGACGGCCAAGTCAGCGCGATGTCACGGGTGGTGGCGCCGACCTTCACCGCTTCCATCGAACGCTGCAGCCACTCGAGAGCTTCGGAATAGACGTCCTTCATGTCCTGCGTCGGCTCGCGGCCCACACAGTAAGTGCGGTAGTAGCAGGACTTGTAGCCGTTCCATGTCAGCGCCGCCAAATCCATAAAGACGATGTCGCCCGGCTGGATAATGCGGTCACCGAAGTTACGCCAATTCGGCCAGGTGTTGGGACCCGAGGACACTATGACGTCCTCGACATCTTCCATGCCCGGAATGTCGTACAGGAACTTCATGATATGCGCGGTCACCTGGTTTTCGGTAATGCCCGGCTTCAAGAACTTCATGCACTCCCAGTGAGCCGCGTCGCCGATGGCGCCGACGATGCGGGCGCATTCCTGCTCGTCCTTATTCTTGACCGCTCGGGCCTCCATCATAGGAGACATGCCGTCGGCCCACTCCAGGCCCTCCTCCTGGAAATGATTCATCATGTTGATGTCGACGAAATCGACGCCCAGCTTCTCGCCGGCCACACCGAAACGCGCCATCTCTTCCTTGATTGCATTGGTGAACTTCGTCACCTGCTGTGTCGATGCACCCCCGGCCGCGCCCTTTATCCAGGCGTAGGAATAGCGAATGTTCTCGGGCGGGATCCACGGTGCGTGGCGCTCGACCTGTGCGCCAATGTCACCCTGCTCGAACAGTACCGGCGCGGCATCGCCGCAAAGCAGCGCGTAACGCAGACCCGGCTTCAGGCGGTTCCAGCCCGGCGTCAGTGTACCTGTGATGTAACGAACATTTTCGTCGTACATGCACAGCATGGCCCCAAGACCGTGCTTCTTCATCATCTCCCGGGCGCGCTCCAGGCGGTAATTCCGCAGGCGGTCCCAGTTTACTTTCTCTTGCCAGTCGACGCCGGTGATACCAAAGTTCGCCGTACCGTATCGCATCTATTTCTCCCCGCATTCTCAGCAATGCATAAACGTTTTCAATTTTTGCGCCTCAATCCGCGGGAAGCCTTTCACCAACGGGCCAGTGTTAGCGGACAAAGCACGATTGGCAGATCATATCCGCAATAGCCCTGCAATCAAAGCTAAGTAGTTCGATAATCAGTACATTGAGAATGTCGAGGCGGGAACTAATTCCGTAATAGTATAACAAGCCTATAGTGTTATGTTATAACTTTTTTACGTTTCTACTCGGCCGCCGGCGCCGGTTCCTTCACCGGGTCGGTCGAAAACGCGATCCCATCGTCGTCCGTGTGATGAATTCGCGTCACCTTGCGCCATTGCGTATCATCGGTGTCGGGATAGTCGAGGCGGTAATGCGCACCCCGGCTTTCCTGCCGCTCCAGCGCCGCCGTGGCCAGGATACGACCAAGCAGTGCCAAGTTGCGGATCGACAGTGCACTCTCGATTTCCTCGCCACGGCCCTTGCCGGTCTCACGCACCGCATCGGACAGACGCAGGTTCGGCAGGTCGTCACGCTCGATGCTCTCATATTCTTCCAACGCCTCGCGCAGGGTCTTCTCCTCGCGAATCGGGCCCAGCTTTTCATGCGCAAGCATGCGGCAGCGCATCCGCACATCGCCCTGATAGGGCCCTTCCTCGCGCTCGAGGAGACCAGCCAGCCATTTGCGCTCCTCTTCCGGAATGGCGTTCTCGCCCAGCTCAGGCAGATCGAAGCGTTCGGCACTTGCCACCTCGGCCGCCTTGCGGCCGGCCCGACGGCCGAATGCCAGGGATGCGGACAGTGCTGAACCACCGATGCGGTTGCCGCCATGAATGCCGCCGGCGGTCTCACCGGCTGCGAACAGGCCCGGGATATGGCTCTGGCCATTCGTGTCGACATCCAATCCACCGAGCCAGGTATGGCTGCCCGGCGCCACTTCCAGCGGCGTCTTCGTGATGTCGATGCCACGATGGAGACAGGTCTTGTAGACGTGGGCGATCTGCTTCTGGATCGTCTCGATCGGAATCGCGGTCGCGTCCATGAAGATACCGCCCGTAGCGCCCGCCCGGCCAGCATGGATTTCTTTTGCCATGGCCAGGATCACTTCCGAACGCGACGACTTCTCCGCCGTATCCGGGAAGTAGCGCCTCAGGAACTCCTCGCCCTCCTCGTTGCGGAAGACCGCCCCGGCGTTGATGAAGCCGGTGGGATGGGGTGCGAAGCCGAACAGCTCTTCCGGCGAGCAGCACATGGCCTGGAAGTCAATCATCTCGATGCCGAGCAGATCGGCGCCGGCCCGGAACCCCATGACATAACCGTCACCGGTGACCTGGGGCGGATTGTCGTTGACGTAGAACAGGCCGCTGCCACCACCGGTCGAAAGGATGACCTGCTGCGTAGTGTAGGTGACGAGCTTGGCATTCCTGTAGTCCACGCCCCAGGCGCCGACGACGCGGCCGTCATGCTTGATCAGGTCGACGATCGCGGTCAGGGAATGCTTGGTGATCCGGTCATCGCCGCGCAGACGCTTGGAGAGCACCTTCGTGACCATATTGCCCGTTGTGTCGTAGTGGTGACACGCGCGCGGATGGGAGTGGTTGGGGAACATCTTGAGGTCGAGTTCGCCGTCTTCGCCGCGGATGAACTCGGCGCCCCATTCCTCGAGATCATTGACGATGTCGACGATGTCGTAGCACCAGACCTTCGCCATCTCCGGATCGATCAGCTCGCCGCCATATTTCAGGATATCCTCGAGGTGGTTCGCCGGGCTGTCATCCTTGCCCATCGCCGCGGCAAATCCGCCGCGCGCGACGGTGGTGGTGCCGGATGTTGCACGCCCCTTGGTCACCTGAATGACATCCACCTCTGCGGTGGCGCATTCGAACGCCGCCATGGTGGCGGCCGCACCGCCGCCGACGATCAGGACATCGGTCTTGTGGTGCTCAACCGGAATGGAAAGGCTCATCTTGCTGCTCCAGATTTGCGGGACAGGCCCTCAAGGCCACCGCTGATTTCCAGGAATGCGTCCACGCACGCGTCTGCGAACGTGGCGTCATTGATATGGCACGGCAGTTCCTCGACCGTACCCGTTGTCAGGTGCTCACCCAGGGTCTGGCTGAAGACCCTGTCGGTTTCCGGCTGTGCCCAGGGACCGATCTTCTTCTCGGAGAGGTCGTGGGTCTGGCGCTTCGTATGTTCGCTATAGCCTTCGAGCGGGATCAGCACGCGCACCGGACCCTTGGCCGCGTTCAGGCGCTCGGCGAAGGCACGGCCAAGTGCATCGAACTCCTCGGCATTGGTCCGCATCAGATAGTTCTGTGCGTTGTACTGAAAGAACTCGCGGTCCCGGTATCGGTCCGGCACCTGCCCGGCCCAGAAGTTGGAATGGTCCGTCGCACCCGGGACAACCACCTGGGGCAGGCCCATGGCGCCGGCGCCCGTCAGGCGCTCGCCGCCCGCATCATAGACGCCGTTGACCACGAAATCGGTGAGCTCATGGGTGGTGACGTCGATCACGCCGGCAACTTCGCCCTCGCGCGCCAGGCGCTCCAGGGCACGGCCGCCGATGCCCGATGCATGGAACAGGATGACCTCGAAGCCAAGTTCCTCCAGCCGTTCCTGTACGCGATCGACACATCCGGCCGTTCCGCCGAAGGACGACACGGCGATCAGCGGCGGCGTCTCTTCCGCCTCACCCTGCTTGTCTGCGCGGTTGCACGCGGCGGCGGCAACACCCACGGCGGCGTTTTCCATCGCGGCCTTGGTGATGCGGTTGACCGCCACGTCGCCGATGGAGGCGTGCATCGCGATATCGGCTTCTCCGACATACCACTGGACGGCCGCCGTGGCCGCAACGGCGCTGACCATCGCCTTGGGCATCAGATAGGGCAGCGCGCGCATGATCGCACACGCCATCGTCGTGCCGTTTGCGCCGCCAAGCCCGATCGCCCCGGCAAGATCGCCTGCGTCGTAGCGCGCGCGCACGACGTCGATGCCGCTCTGCATCATGGCGTCCCCCGCGGCGCGCCGGTCCATCGCGGCCAGCGCATCCCAGCTGTGGCCGCCCGCCTCGGCAACATCGCCGCCCGACAAATCGGCACCGACACTGTCATGGGGCATCAGCGAGAGATCGACGATCCACGGATTGGTGCCCGAACGCTTCAGGCAGTCGGCAACAAACAGCGCCTCTTCCGCCTTGGTGTCCATGGTCACCAGCACGGCAACGATCGGTTTAGCCGCAGACATCGCTTGTCGCTTCGTTCCTTATACGTTGAATTCGCCAGCGGCTTTATCACATGCCGCGCACATGATCGCGCCGCTTATGATCCAAAAACTTGTTCCGGTATTTCCGGCCCGGCGCCGCGTCTCGCGAATGATAGCGAATGGGGCGCAATATCGAAACATGGGCGGCTCGCCGCAACGGAATATGATATTCTACGCGGCCAAAGCCTCCCGGGATCACCATGCAAGAACATATCCAGCCGCGCCGCAGTTTCATTTTCTCGCCGGGCACCGACCCGTCGATGTTCCGAAAGGCCCTGACATCGGGCGCCGACATCGTCTGTGTCGAGCTGGAAGACGGCGTCGCCCCGCACGACAAAGATGCCGCGCGCGAGAACATGCTCGCGATATTCGCAGAGCCACAGGCCGACGATGGGGTCGAGCGGATAGTGCGGATCAATGAAATCCACTCTGCTGCCGGGCGCGCGGATCTCGAGGCTGTACTCGGTGCCGAATCCCCGCCCCCGGCGCTGATGTTGCCGAAGGTGAACACGCCCGAGGAAGTCGCCGCCGTCGCGGACGCACTTGACGAGATGAGCCTGCCGATCCGTCTCCAGATCATCATCGAGACCAATCACGGTCTGGAAAATGCCTACGACATTGCCCAGGTCAGCCCCCGCATCGACTCCCTGCTGTTCGGCGGGGTCGATCTGGCGGCCGACCTGCGCTGCGAATATGCCTGGGAGCCTCTGCTCTATGCCCGCTCCCGCGTCGTGCATGCGGCCGCGGCGGCCGGCATCGACGCGATCGATGTGCCCTGGCTCGATCTCAAGGACGTCGATGGGCTTCGCACCGAGGCGGAGGCCAGCGCCCGGCTGGGGTTTACCGGCAAGGGAGCCATTCACCCCAACCAGATTGCCCTGATCAACGAAATCTTCTCGCCCAGCGCCGAACGGGTCGCCTATGCGCAAAAGGTCGTCACGGCGTTTGCCGAGGCCAACACCGGCCTCGTCGTCATCGACGGCAAGCTGATCGAACTGCCGGTGCTGCGCACCATGGAACGCATTCTGGCGGTCGCCGAACGCACCTCCACCTGACCGGGCCTATCCAGGCAACGGCGGTGTGCCCAGGCGCTCGCGCGGCGTGCCGAGCACCTTCTCCGATGCACGCGCAATCGCAATCGAGAGCTCATCGGCACCGCCCGCGCAAACTATGTGCAGCCCCACGGGCATCCCGGCCCCATCGAGTGCCACCGGAACCGTCACCGCGCTCATCTTCAGGAGGTTGGCCGTCGTGGTGTTGCGCGCGGCCATCAGATTGGCCGCCATATAAGGCGAGGGCTCCTGAACATCAGCCAGCTTGGGCGGCGTGATCGGCACTGTCGGACCGACGATGGCATGCACATCCGCGATGGCCGCATGGGCGGCCGCGGAAAGCGCCTCGAGACGCCGCAGCCGGCCGAGATAGTGGCCGGCGGTCATCGCCGACATCTTCTCAAACCGTCCGCCGACCATGGGGTCGATATCGTCCAGGAAATCGGGAATGACATCTGTGATGAAACTCGCGAATTCATGGGCCGACAGGCCACCGGTCCGGAATATCTCATCCACCTCCTCGAGGCCGGGCAAGGTGACATCGACGAGCCGCGCCCCAGCCGCCTCTAGCGCCGCGAGCGCCTCGCGCACTCCCTCGGCGATGCCCGGGTCGCACCCCTCGAAATAGGCCTCGCAGACCCCGAGCCGGAAATCACCCGCCTGGGCGCTCTCGACCAATGCGAGGAACGCCGCCGGGTCCTGCGCGGCCGCCGGATCGATCACCGAGAACCCGAGCGCGCCGTCGGCAACGGTTCGCGACAACACGCCGGGCGTATCGAGCGTGGTCGACAGTGGCATGATCCCCTCGGTCGACCAGCGCCCCTGGGTGGTCTTGATGCCCACGGTGCCAGTCATGCTGGCGGGCATGCGGACCGAGCCCGCCGTATCCGTCCCCAGTGCCAGCAGGGCCGAGCCTTCCCACACGCTGACCCCCGCACCGGCGCTTGAGCCGCCGGGGACACGATGATCATCGGCGTCCCAGGGATTTCGCGGTGTACCCCAGTGCGGATTAGTGCCGAGCGCGCCAAACGCGAACTGTACCGTGTGGGTCTTACCAGAGAACGGGACCAGCTGGCCGCGCAGGGACGTCACCACCGGTCCCTCATGGCGCCAAATTTCAGGCAGTTCGCGCGGACTGCCGGCGAATGTCGGGTAACCGCGCACGCCGTAGAGGTCCTTTACGGAAACCGGAATTCCCTGTAGCGGCCCCAGGTCTAGGTCCGATGCCAGCGCCTTGTCGGCCACGTCGGCCTCGGCACGAAACCGATCGGAATCCCACGTTTTGTATGCCCCCAGCACGTCGTCATGCGCCATGTGGTTCGCAATCGCCCAATCCGCGAGATCGACCGCAGACAGGGTCCCGGCCCGCAAGGCCGCCCCCAGATCTGCAACTCCTCGGGTCTCAATGTCCTGACTGCTCATTACGATCCTCCTCCGGCGGGATTATATTTCGCCGCGCACTCACACTCTGCCATTTTTCTGGTTATGGTGCGGCCAAGCTGACATTCGTTTTTTTGGGGAATACAGATGCCCAGCGACGCAAATTCCATGCAGCGCTTCTCGCGCGCGCAAATCGAGGCGTTCATGACACGTTGCTTTACCGCAGCAGGTCTGCCCGATAACGACGCGGCAACGGTAGCAAGTCTGATGGCCGAGGGCGACATGCTGGGCAAGGACTCCCACGGCATCTTCCGTTTGCCCGGCTATATCGGCCGCGTGAAGGCTGGCGGCTTCAACGCAAACCCCAACATCCGGATCGAAAACGAACGCGCGGCAACCGCGCTGCTGGACGGTGACAATGCGATGGGCCACCTGGTGGTCAAGAGGGCATCCGAAATCGCGATCGAAAAGGCAAAGACGGCCGGCGTCGGCTGGGTCGGGATGTATCATTCGAACCATGCCGGTGCCGCGGGCGTCTATTCCAACAAGGCCCTGCCCCATGACATGATCGGGCTGTATGTCGCCGTCGGCAGCGCCAACCACCTTCCGCCGTGGGGCGGAACCGAGATGCTGCTGTCAACCAACCCGATCGCCGTGTCGGTTCCAGCAGCACAGGAAAACCCCATCGTCCTCGACATGGCTACGACCGTGACGTCCTACGGAAAGGTCAAGGTGTATGCCCAGCGCGGCCTGGAAATGCCAGAAGGCTGGATGGTCGGCCCCGGCGGCGGCCCACTGACTGATGCCAGCAAAGCTGAAACCGGCTACCTGCTGCCGATCGGCGGCCCTAAGGGATACGGGCTTGCGCTGATCTTCGGCATTCTGGCGGGCACCCTGAATGGCGCCGGCTTCGGCAAGAACGTCGTCGATATGAATGCCGATGCAACATCGGTAACAAACACCGGACAGTTTTACCTGGCCATCGATATCTCGGCTTTCATGGATGTCGAGGAATTCAAGAAACAGGTCGACGTGGTGATCGGCGAAATGCGTGGCTCACCGTCCCTGCCGGACGTCGACAGCGTCCGCCTGCCGGGCGAGATGGCCCATGTCGCCTATGCCGACCGGACAGCAAACGGCGTGCCGCTGCCGGACCCCCTGCTCGACAATTTGGCCAAGGTCGCTGAGGATCTTGGCGTCGAGGGACCGGGTTAGGCCGATTAGAACGACAACACAGAGCGGCGGTCGGGCGATGCCGAAATGAGCACACCCAAACCGACCGCGGTGCAGTCACCCTCTCCCGTCATCCAGGCCGCCCTGTGGATGACGGGCACGCTGCTTTCGTTCACCCTCATGGCCATCGCCGTGCGCGAAATCTCAGGTGAAATTCACAGTTTCCAGATCATGTTGTTCCGCAGCATCGGAGGTCTGGTGATACTGGCTCCGTTTGTCCTGGCCATCGGTCCCTCGGTCTGGCGGACCCGCAGCGTCAAACTTCAGTTTGCCCGCAACAGCGTTCATTTTCTGGCTCAGCTGGGATGGATCACCGGCATCGGGCTCCTAACGCTCGCTGAGGTGTTTGCCATCGAGTTCACCGCACCGATCTGGGCGACGATTATGGCCGTCCTGTTCCTCGGCGAACGTCTGAACCGGGGGCGCGTGGTGGCGGTGGTGTTCGGCTTTGTGGGAATTCTGGTGATCCTCCGCCCCGGGATCGTCGAGATCAACCAGGGCGCGCTGGCCGTGCTCGGCGCTGCCATCGGGTTCGCGGTGACCCTGACGGTCACCAAGTTCATGACCCGGAGCGACGCGCCGATCACCATCCTGCTTTACATGTCGGTGATCCAACTACCGATGGGCATCGCACTGTCGGCATTCATCTGGGTGACGCCCGATCTCTTGCAGCTGTTCTGGCTTTTCGTGGTGGGCTTCGTGGGGCTGTCGGCACACTACTGCACCGCGAAGGCGCTCTCGTTGGCCGATCAGACGATCGTCGTGCCGATGGACTTCATGCGCCTGCCACTGATCGTTGGCGTCGGTTTCCTTCTCTACCGCGAGTCGGCGGAACTGGCCGTCTTGTTCGGCGCATTGCTGATCTTCGGCGGCAACTACTACTCGATCTTCCTCGAAAATCGGCGAAAGTCCTACACTGTGGAGTAAATTTAACTGATGAAATAATCCCCAAGTATTCTCACTAACTCTGTTTCAACGTTTTAATAAGAACCAACCAACTGATTCACCACAGTTAAAAATCACTCCATCACTTCGAATTGATAGGCCGTTCGTCCAGTCAGGCTGCGTCGGTTCCCGCCGTAAACGTCATGCCGCGGTCCTGAAACAACTCGACCACCCCGTCACCATAGCTCGACAACTGGTCGGCAATCGCCGGTGTAAAATCGATGTCGGTCATATCATGGATGCCGCCACTGATGACGACCTGCAGGATACCCTCGTCGTCGCCGATATTGCGAAACGCCCGGCAAACGCCTGGCGGCACCGAAATCGTGTCGAACTCTTGTAACTCGATCCGTTGCGCACCGTCGTCATTCCAGGTGACTTCGAATCTTCCGCGCAACACCGTGAAAGTTTCATAGGTTTTCTTGTGATTGTGCAGCGACGGGCCGGTCCCCGGCGGGCAGACAGCATGGGTCATGGTGATCCCGCCGGCGCCCTGGATCGGTGCACCTTGGTTCACCGGCGTGTCGGCATCGCCGCCAAGCCCAATGACCGACAGAAGCTCACGGGCATATATGACATCCTTGGCCTCCTGGGGAATATCCAGGGTTTCGGCTGCACGGAGAGGTTCGAGTTCGCGGAACCGCGACACCCGGCTTTCCATTTCTTCCGACGTGATGTGCAGTGTTTTCATCGCCATGTTCCTCCGTTTTTATTCGGTTGGACCGACTATGCCATGGGTGACCGGCTGGCGACGATTCGAATTCCCTGTCGGTTTCTCCGACCATCAAGCCGGATCGTCGGCCCCAGACAGGCCCGTGCTGCCATACAGCCATGCCAGCCGGTCGTAGTAATCCTCGGCGCTCATCCCGCGCATGATCTCGTTGCGGACCTGCGCATGCATTCCCGAAGCATGATAGACGTGATCGCCAATGGCCCGGGAGCCCAGTTGTACGCGCGCCGTGCGAACCCGTCTTTGTGCCTGATAGGCATCCAGCCCCTTGTCCAGATCGTCACGATGGGTGTCCAGCGCGTGGGACAGGCAGACCGCATCCTCCATCGCCATACAAGCACCCTGTGCGTAGTACTGCATCATTGGGTGCGCAGCATCACCAAGCAGGGCAACCCGCCCGTCCACCCAGATCTCGACGGGTTCGCGATCGCACAGCACCCAGACACGCCAGTCATTTCCGATCTCAATGACCTGCCGGGCGCTTTCATGAATATGGGTAAAGCCTGTCCGAACCTCGTCTTTCGACACCGGCTTTCCCGCGACTGGCGCGTGCGCATCGTTATGGTAGGTGACGACCAGGTTGAAATATTTCCAGTCGGACAGCGGGTAATGGACGATGTGGCACTTCGGACCTGCCCACAGTGTCGCCGCGTTCCAGCGAAGCTCGTCGGGCATCTTCTCCGTCGGGATCACTGAGCGATAGGTCGAATGTCCCGACACGCGCGGGGCACCATCGTCAACTACCTGGCGCCTGACATTCGACCAAAGGCCATCGGCACCGATCAGCGCGCGGCCTTTTACTAGTTCGCCATTCTCCAGCTGTGCCGACACACGGTCACCATCCTGGTCGTAGCTGACGACCTCGCTGTTCACCCGCAGGTCGATCCGCGAACTCGTGCGGCACGCATCCAGCAGCACCCCGTGCAGGTCGGCCCTGTGGACCACCGCGTAGGGGTTCCCGAAACGCTGCCGAAACGGTTCGTCGAGCGGTATGTGGATAATCTCCTCACCGCTGATCGCATCCATCAGACGCAGCATATCGATGAAAACGGATTGCGCTCTGGCGGCCTCGCCGACACCGAAGTAGTCCAACGCATGAAAGGCGTTCGGGCCGATCTGTATCCCGGCTCCGATCTCGCCAAGCTCGGATGCCTTTTCCATAACAGTGACATCGAAACCCTTGGTCGCCAGACCCAGGGCCGCAGAAAGTCCGCCGATGCCACCGCCGGCAATCAATATGGGTTGGGTGCTCATCGGACCATTCCGCCTGCATTCTGCCGTTGGCGCCGGGAGCCGGGATCGGGACGTCCGGAGCGGGAAAGCGAATGGAGCGGGTGACCGGGATCGAACCGGCGACATTCAGCTTGGGAAGCTGACGTTCTACCACTGAACTACACCCGCACCGCGCCAGCGATTCTATAGTCAACGGCCCCAAGGGGTGCAACCTGACCGCTGTAAAGCTGGCAAGAATGTTACGGGCGGCCCCACTAGACTTTTGAGCCGTCATGTTGCCAAATCCCCCCGAATTTCCTATGGCGTGCGTAAAAATGCGTCCAACCAACTGTTGCAGCGTTCGAGCGATGTACGAAACGTTCTACGACCAGATGTACAACCAGACGACGAAGAACATCTCCGTCACGGTCACACCTATTTTTCTCGAGGACCAGTCCGAGCCAGACGAGGATCATTTCGTTTGGGCCTATCAGGTGCGCATCGAGAATCATGGTCCGGAAACCGTGCAACTGCGCTCGCGCTACTGGCACATCACGGATGCAAACGGGTTGGTACACGAGGTTCATGGCTCCGGCGTGGTCGGCGAGCAGCCGGTGTTAGAGCCGGGCGAAAGCTTCGAGTACACTAGCGGCACGCCGCTAGCGACGCCGTCGGGTATCATGGTCGGTTCTTACCAGATGCAGACCGATGACGGAGACTTGATCGAGGTCAGCATCCCGGCCTTCTCTCTCGATAGCCCGCATCAGGTCGTCCGTCCCAACTGATAGCCGCCACGACGCTCGGACCCAATGGATTAGGATCATGCTAGACCACAAGCCACAAGCCTCGACGCCGACACCCGATCGTATTGAAGCCGAGGAGGCCGTTCGGACACTAATACGCTGGGCCGGAGACGATCCCACCCGCGAGGGGCTGGTCGAAACCCCGGCCCGGGTCGCGCGCGCATTCGAAGAATTCTTCGCAGGCTACAGCGAGGACCCGCTCGAATATCTGGACCGCACCTTCGAGGAGACCGATGGCTATGACGAGATGGTTTTACTTCGTGACATCCGCCTCGAAACTCATTGCGAACACCACATGGTTCCAATCATCGGTAAAATCCATATTGGTTATTTGCCCGACCAGCGGGTCGTCGGCATCAGCAAGTTAGCACGCGTCGCCGACGCCTACTCGAAACGGCTACAGATTCAGGAAACTTTGACTTCCCAGATTGCCAATTGCATTGATCGGGTTCTCCGCCCCAAGGGGGTTGCAGTCGTGATCGAAGCGCAGCACCAGTGTATGACGACTCGTGGCGTCCACAAACCTGGCGTAGTGATGATAACCAGCCGGATGCTGGGCGCTTTCCGAGAATCGTCGGACACGCGACGCGAATTTCTATCCTTGATCGGTAATATCGCGCCTGGCACCTCTGTCTGATTCGGTAACGCCGCTGGACAGGCTGGCGGTTTTCACCAATCATCCGACGCTCCCGCACCTTCACGGATATCCGAGCGGGCATATTCCGGGCCACGAGAGATCCATGTGCTAGATTTCCGACCCATTATGTTCATCCTGGGCATCCTGCTCACGACCCTGTCGATCGCTATGTTCCTCCCGGCGATCGTAGATGCAGCGAGCGGCAACGCCGACTGGCAGGTCTTCCTTGCGTCGGCCGGGCTCACCCTATTCATTGGCGTATCGCTGATCTTGACCATGCGTGGCGGCGACATGCAGATTGGCATCCGTGAGGCCTTTGTACTGACCACGGTCAGCTGGCTCGGCCTGACAGTCTTCGCCGCCCTGCCCTTTGCATTCGCCACCCTGAATCTTAGCTTCGCCGATGCCTTCTTTGAGGCAATGTCGGGAATCACGACCACGGGCTCGACCGTGATCATCGGCCTGGATGCGGCCCCGCCGGGCATCCTGCTGTGGCGCGCCCTGCTGCAATGGCTCGGCGGCATCGGCATCATCGTCACCGCCGTCGCCGTTCTTCCGATGTTGCAGGTCGGCGGCATGCAGATCTTCCGGCTCGAAAGTTCCGATACGTCGGAGAAGGCGCTGCCGCGCGCGGCCCAGACGTCGACCGCGATCGGATCGATCTACCTGGTGCTCACGCTGATATGCGCGCTCGGATACTGGCTGGCCGGAATGCCGGGATTCGATGCCGTGGCCCATGCCATGACGACCATCGCGACCGGCGGCTTCTCGACCTCGGACAACAGTATCGGAGTCTTCGACAATGCCGGCATCGACACCATCGCCATCGTGTTCATGATCGTCGGCTCGTTGCCCTTCGTGCTCTACCTGCAGGCCGCACGGGGACGGCCGACCAGCCTGCTGCATGACTCGCAGGTTCGATGGTTCCTGGCCATCGTCGCCACGATCATGGTGATCATGAGCCTGACGCTTCATTTCTCGCAGGATCTGGGGCTCGGCACTTCGATCCGGACCGCCGCCTTCAACGGCGTGTCCATCGTGACCGGCACCGGCTATGTCACAGCCGCGTTCGACAATTGGGGCGCGTTCTCCCTGATCATCTTCTTCGTCATTATGTTCATCGGCGGCTGCGCCGGATCGACAACATGCGGCATCAAGATCTTCCGGTTTCAGGTGCTCTATGCGATCGCCACGATGCAGGTAAAACGCCTGCTGCAGCCGCACGGCGTCTTCATTCCACACTACAACAGAAACCCAGTCACCGAAGAGATCGCGTTGTCGGTCCTCGGGTTCGTGTTCGTCTACATCCTCGTTTTCATCCTGCTATCCCTGGGCCTGAGCCTGCTGGGCCTCGATTTCCTGACGGCATTGTCCGGGGCCGCGACCGCGATCTCGAATGTCGGACCGGGACTGGGTCCGACCATCGGACCCATGGGCACATTCGCCGACCTGCCCGATACGGCGAAATGGATGCTGTCCGCCGGCATGCTGCTCGGACGGCTTGAGCTGTTCACGGTACTGGTAATCCTGACACCTGCATTCTGGAGAAACTGATCGTGGCGGACACACCAGATCGCGCGATCGAACTGCTCGCCCAGCTGGTCGGCTTCGACACGACATCGCATCTGTCGAACCTGGATCTGATCGAGTTCATCGAGGACTATCTCGGCCGCCACGGGGTCAAGAACGAGCGCATCGACAGCGACGATGGCACAAAATCCAACTTACTAGCGACCATCGGGCCGGTGTGCGAAGGCGGCGTCGTCCTGTCCGGCCACACCGACGTGGTCCCCGTCACCGGGCAGGATTGGACCTCCGATCCCTTCCTTCTGACCGAGAAGGAGGTCGATGGCGAAATCCGTCACTATGCCCGCGGGTCAGCGGACATGAAGGGGTTCATCGCCGCGGTTCTGGCCAAGGTGCCGCAGCTCGTCGAGGCGAACCTGCAAACACCGGTTCACATCGCCCTGTCCTATGACGAAGAAGTGGGTTGTCGCGGTGTCGGACGCATGATCGCGCGCCTGGGCGACGCGGTCCCCATGCCCGCGCTGGCGATCGTCGGCGAGCCCACGAACATGCAGATCGTCACCGCGCACAAGGGCATTCGCGGCTTCGACACGATATTCACCGGCGTCGCCGCACACTCAAGCGCACCACAGCTCGGGGCCAATGCCATCGGGTTCGCCGGCGAGTTCATCGCGTTTCTGTCGGGCCTCGCCGACGAACATCGCCAGGCTCCCGATCCCGACAGCGGTTTCACGCCACCCTGGACAACGTTCAACATCGGGCAGATCGAGGGGGGCGAAGCGCTCAATATCATCGCCGAACGCTGCGTCGTCTCGTGGGAGTTCCGGCCTCTGCCCGATGCCGACGCGGATGCGATCGAGGCCCGGGTTCGGACCTGGCTGGACCAAGAGATGCGCCCCCGTATCAAGGCCGTACACGCCGATGCGGATGTGACCCTGTCCCCGCTCGCCGCAGTCCCACCCCTACGCCGGGATCCCGATTCCGCTGCCGAACGCCTGGTGCGTCAACTGACCGGCGCCAACGCGACCCAGACGGCAGCGTATGTGGCGGACGCCAGCCAGTTCCAGTTGCACGGTATTCCGACCGTCTTGTGCGGACCGGGTGACATCGCGCAAGCGCATCAGCCCGATGAGTGGATTGCACAAAGCGAGATGGACACGTGTGCCGACTTCCTGGATCGGCTGTGCGATTGGGCCGTCTCGGGCGCGCCGGTCCCCGACTGAGGTCAGACCAGGAACAGCTGCAGGAACTTGCGGATCGCGGTTTCGAGCTCGCTGTTGAGATCGGCGATCAGGACCTCGGTCATCTCGAACCAGACCTTTTCGCGTTCGTTCAGGGAAAGGTTTTCCGCCACCGTCCGGCTTCGGTTCGCCTCCGCCATGACCTCCCCACGCTGCCGGCCATCGCCGCTGCGAACCGCGAGCTTCACCTGCAACCGGGCATCATAGCGTTCCGACTGGTCGGCCGTGACCACGCCGCGAACCCCGGTCGTGCGCTTCAGCGGCGTTTCGGTGACAGATGCATCGACGATTGAGAAGACAACACGGCCGTTCTCACCGGCAAGCGCAATCCTGTCACCGGCCCATCGCCGCGCCGACGCCGCCGGCGAAATCGGCATCATATGCTCGACATTCGGATCTGCGAATGTCGGTTTGAACGTGTCGACGATATCGAGCGTCGCGGCGTCGAACCGGAAGGGCTGCACATGGGTGAAGGTGATTTCCGGGTATTTGGGAGCCGGTGACGGCGTCGTGCACCCAGCCACCAGAAGCGCCGACAATCCTGTCAGGGCCGTGCGCCGGTCAATTTCGTACATCCCGTGGTCTCCGAAGTGTTGCAGTTGGTTACCGGTCAGTCCGGAGTTTAGCTAAGATTCGGGCGAATCGATGGCACGTTCAGCCCGCATCGCCTCGACGGCCTCGGGTGTGAAACTGTACATCTCGCTGCAGAATTCGCAGGTCACCTCCAGCTGCCCATCGACGGCGAGGTCGTAAAGATCCTCGCGCGGCAACTGCACCAGGACATTGGACACCCGTTCGGGCGAACACCGGCATCCGCGCGCAACAGGCCGGGGCTCCGTCACCCTGACGCCCTCCTCGTGAAACAGGCGGAACAGGTACTGTTCGGCCGAAAGTGACGGATCGAGCATTTCGGCGTCCGTCCCGGTCGCCATGAGCATCATGACCCGCCGCCAGGTGTCGTTCCCGTCATCCGACGGCAGCTGGATGTTCGGGTCGTCTGCGATCCGCTGCACCATCATACCGCCGACGCGCCAGCGGCCATCCGCACCGCTGCGGCCCGCCGAAAGCGTGATCGCCGCATCCATCTGCTGGGATTGCCGGAAATAGTGCTGCGCACATTCCGCCAAAGAGGTCCCGACAATCTCGACCATGCCCTGGTATCGATCGGTGTGCTGACCCTGATCCACGGTCAATGCGAAGTAGCCCTCACCGAGCAGGCTTCGATCCGGATCCAGGTCCACCAACGCGTCGGCGTCATACTTCGCGTAACCGCGCACAAGGTAGCGCCCGCCGGCATCGGTCGTCTCGATATCGGCCAGCAGCAGAGATACCGGCCCGTCACCCTGGATCTGCAGAGTGAAAATGCCGTCGAACTTAAGCGCGCCGGCCAGCGTGGCGCTCAGGGCTAGGGCTTCCCCCAGCAGTTCGGCAACAGGCTCCGGATAGTCGTGGCGGCCTAGCACATCGTCGACGACATGCCCGAGGCGGGCCAGACGGCCGGTCAGCCGGGCCTCGCCGTCGGTGCCGGAGTCCAGTTGAAACGGTTGAATCATGTCGTCCACCGGACGGCCGTCGTCACGCCGTTCGGGTGGTCCACCCGCATCAGGCAAAGGCTGCGCTCCCGAGAAGGCACCACAACAGGATACCCTTTTGTGCGTGCAACCGGTTTCCCGCTTCCGTCCAGATCACGGATTGTGGGCCGTCCACAACATCGGCCGAGGCCTCGTCATCGCGATAGACCGGAAGGCAATGCATGAACACCGCACCCGTACCGGCTTCGGCCATGAGCTCGGAATCAATCCGATAGGGCTCCAGCAAGGCACGGCGCTTGTCGCCTTCCTCGTCCCCCATCGACACCCAGGTGTCGGTAACGACGCAATCCGCGCCCGACACGGCCGCGACCGGGTCATCGCCCACCGAAACCTTGCCGCCATTGGCGTTCGCCCAGTCGAGTATCTCGGATGGTGGCCGGAGCTCGGGCGGCGAAGCGATCCGGAACTCGAACCCGAACCGGACGGCGGCATGAATCCAGGAGTTCGCGACATTGTTGCTGTCGCCGCTCCAGGCCACGACCCGGCCGGCGATCGGCCCCACCGTCTCCTCGAACGTCATCACATCGGCCATGATCTGGCAGGGATGCGACAGGTCCGTCAGTCCGTTGATCACCGGCACGCTGGCGGCGCCGGCCATCTCCTCGAGATTCGCGACCGACGAGGTCCGGAACATGATGACATCGACATACTGGGACAGGATCCGCGCCGTATCGGCCAGAGTCTCACCACGCCCCATTTGCGAACCCTCGGGCTCCAGGCTCACCACATTGCCGCCAAGCGACTGCATGGCCACGTCGAAGGACACACGCGTGCGCGTGCTCGGCTTCTCGAACACCATCGCCAGCGTTTTTCCTGCCAGCGGTGTTGCCGTATTGCCGCTCGCCTTCAGGCGTGCGCTCACATCCAAGATCGACCGCAGGGCCCCGGCGTCGATCTGGTCGAGATCGAGAAAATGTCGAAGGTCAGTCATCACCGGACGTTTTCAGGGCTTCGCAGGCCCGCTCGATCGCGGACACCGCCTCGCCGATTTCCGTATCGCCGATGATCAGCGGCGGCAACATGCGCAGGACATTCTCTCCTGCGGGCACCGTCAGCAGATCCGCATCGCGGGCCGCCGCACCCAGCTGCAAGTTCGTGAAGGGCTTGGCGACGACCATGCCGATCATCAGACCCATGCCCCGCACATCGGTGATGACATCGCCATGACGGCTGGCCACATCGCGCAGACCCTCGGTCAGCGTCTCGCCCGAACGGATCACGCCATCGAGGAAACCATCGGATGTCAGAACGTCCAGCGTCGCGTTCGCCACGGCCATCGCCAGGGGGTTTCCGCCGAAGGTGCTGCCGTGGGAGCCGGCGGTCATGCTCGCCGCAACAGCCTCCGTCGCCAGCACCGCGCCACACGGGAAGCCACCGGCGATCCCCTTTGCGCAGGCCATCACATCCGGCGTGATGCCGGACCACTCATGGGCGAACAGCTTGCCGGTGCGCCCGAACCCGGTCTGCACCTCGTCGAAGACCAGCAGCAGGCCGAACTCGTCGGCCGCCGTTCGTAAATCGCGCAGATAGTCCTTTTCAAGTGGCCGCAATCCACCCTCGCCCTGGATCGGTTCGGCGACGATCGCCGCGGTCTCGGGCGTGATGGCATCGCGCAACGCGTTCACGTTGTGCACCGGCACGATGTCGAACCCGTCGGCCGGATTTCCGAATCCCTCGAGATGCTTCGGGTTTTTCGATGCCGACAACATGGCGAGCGTACGCCCGTGGAACGATCCCTCGAGCGTGATCGAACGCCACTTCTCCGGATGCCCGTTCTCGGCGTGGTAACGGCGTGCGACCTTGACCGCGCCCTCCATCGCCTCGGTTCCGGAATTACAGGAGAACACCGCATCGGCAAAGGACAGCTCGCACAGCCACGCCGCGAACCGTTCCTGATCGGGAATTCCATAGAGGTTCGAGACATGCCAGAGCCGCCCGGCCTGTTCCTGCAGGGCCGCGACCAGCTGCGGATGGCTGTGGCCGAGGGAATTCACGGCAATACCGGCCGCAAAATCGAGATAGCGGCGACCCGTCGTGTCGAACAGATAGGCGCCTTCGCCCCGCTCGAACGAGACGGTCGGGTTACCGTAGGTCGGCATCACCGCGGTCATGATCTCAATCTCCAAATGGCCAGCTTGAAGCGACGCGATAGTGCCCCGCGAAAAAGGCGCTGACTATCGAAAAAGGCGCCCCGGAAGTCAACGCCAGAGGACGCTCAGCTCTTCATCCGGTAGCCGACCTGAAACAGGCGGTAGCAGATCGCCCACAGCACGACGATGCCAACGAGGCTGACCGCGGCCCCGAACAGCGGATCGGCATTGGCCCGGCCTGTCAGTGACCAGCGGATGCCATCGACGATGTAGAAGATCGGATTGGCGCGCGCATAGGGTTGGGCGGCGTCGGACAGTTCGTCGATCGAGAAGAACACGCCGGACAGGAAAATGAAGGGGAGGAAGACGAAGATCTGCACCGAGATGATGTAGTCCCACTTCTTGGCCCAGAGCCCGGCGATCTGGCTGAACAGCCCAATCATCAGTCCGCCGGCGGCGACGAAGAAGAGCAACGCAAACGGTGCGACAGGCAGGGCGCCGCCCAACGGCAGCAATGCCGCCCAGACGACCGCGCCGACGATGATGCTGCCCGACACGCTGGCGGCGGCATAGCCCAGCACGATCTCGCCCGGGGTCAGGGGCAGCATCGCGATGTCTCCGAAGATGCCTTCTGTCTTGTCATAGACGATCGAGAACGCACTGGATTCGAAAGAGCGTTCCAGCGCCGCCACCGCAACGAGACCCGGCAGCAGGAACTCGAGGAACGGCAGCCCGCCCATGGCGACGTCCGGCCCATCAACCGACAGTCCGAACACGCTGGCAAACAGAAGTGCACGGATCGTCGGGGCAGCCAGTGTGATGCCCCAGATCTTGAAGCCGCGCATCATTTCGCGCGTGTACATGGTCATCAATCCACGATGATTGATGGCACCAAAATGCCGTGCGACGGGCCGGCCACCGAGGATCACGCCGTTGCCGGACATCTCAGCGGCTCACGACTTGAGCTTGTAGCCGGACACGATCATCCGATGGACCGCGATGAACAGCACGACATTAACGCTGATCATGACGCCCGCCCCAAACCAGAACCCGGCGTCACCCTGCCCGATGAAGCCGTACCGGAACCCGTCGATGGCATAGAAGAACGGGTTGAACTTGGCGAAGAACTGCCATGTCTCCGGCAGACGCTCGATCGAGTAGAACGTCCCGGACAGGAACGAAAGCGGCACGACGACGAAGTTCGTCAGCGCGGCCATATGATCGAACTTCTCCGCCCAGATACCGCCCATCATCCCCAGCAGCGCCAGCATGGTCGAGGCGCTGACGGCGAAGAACAGGATCCCCGCAAAATTGTGTACCGGCAAATCCACCAGCACGAACATCGCCGACGTCGTCGCCAGTCCCACCAGGACCCCGCGGGTGATACCGCCCGCAACGTAGGCGCACACCATCTCGACCGGACTGATCGGCGGCATCAGAACATCGACGATATTGCCCTGTATCTTCGAGACCAAAAGCGAGGAGGCCGAATTCTGGAACGAGTTCTGCAAGATCGACATCATGATCAGACCCGGTGCGAGAAACACGACGAAGGAGACAGAACCGACGGTCCCGACACGGTTTTCAAGCGCGACAGAGAAGATCGTGAAGAACAGAAGCGTGGTGACGACGGGGGCTGCTATGGTCTGGGTGAAAACCTTCAGGAAGCGTTTGACCTCCCGGTGATACAGCGTCCACAAACCGCGCCAGTTCACATGGCCGAAACGCCGGACATGCGGAACACCCGTTGCGAGTTCGGGCTGCGCCCCGGTATGGCCGGGCTGGTTCCTGGTTACGTCTGTCATCGAGTTCTCCGCTGGCCGGAACTTATGCTCCCGACCACGGGTCGGCAAGCGGGGCACGCATGAGCGAGGCCAGGCCGCCACGGAAACGCCGAAAACCGAAACCCGTCACGCCGGACCGCCTGCGCAAGGCTGCCCTGTCCTATATCGACCGCTATGCAACGTCCGCGGCAAATCTGCGCGAGGTGTTGCGCCGCCGGATTCGCCGTTCGACCCGGCTGCACGGCACCGACCCCGAGGAGGGCGAGGCGTGGATCGACGACATCGTGAACGACTTCCTCACCCGTAAGCTCGTCGACGACCGGCTGTTTGCCGAAACCCGCGCGGTCAGCCTGCATCGCTCGGGCGCGTCGCGTCGGAAGATCGAGATGTCGCTGAAAACCAAGGGGGTCGGGCCGGCCGACATTGCCGCGGCACTGGAAAGCCTGGAGCGCGCCGACCCTGATGCGGAGTTTACGGCCGCTTGCCGGCACGCCCAGCGCCGCGGTCTCGGGCCCTGGCGACGCGAAGGCCGCACAGAACGGCGCGACCGCGATCTCGCGGCCATGGCGCGTGCGGGGTTCGGTTTTCAGATGGCCAGCAAGGTGATCGATGCACCGGATATCGACACGCTCGAGGCCGAGGCCGAACAGCGTGCTGCGGAACGAAACGCCTAGCCATCGTCCCGCGGTGCGTCGTCTGTGGGCGGCGAGAACAGTTCCGGCGGGCCGCCGGGCAACGCTTCGACATAAAGCGAACGGCTGGGAAAGGCGAAGCCCGTCCCCGCCCCCTCGACGATCGCCTTGATCCGGTAGGCCAGCGCTTCCTTGACTTCCAGCCATTCGCCCCACTTGGTCGTCTTGGTGAAGCAATAGATCATGATGTCGATGCTGCTGTCGTTGAAGCTGTCGATACGGACAAACGTCGCGACATCCTTGGGGTCGGCAAACGCCTCGTCATTCAGGATGTAGTCCTCGATACCGTCGCGTACCTCGCGCAGCTGCGCGGCCGTGGCGTCGTAAAGGACCCCGATCTTCCAGTAGATTCGGCGGTGGGTCATCTCGGAGAAGTTGATCACCGCGGTGTCTGCAAGCTTGGCGTTGGGCACCTGGACAACGGCCTTGTCGAACTGGCGCACCATCGTGGAACGGAAGCCGATCGATTCGACGGTCCCCTCGACCACACCGTCGACGCGGATCCAGTCTCCCGGGTGAAATCGCTTCTCGCCGAGAATGAGGACTCCTGAGAGCAGGTTCTTGAAAAAGTCCTGTGCGGCGAGCGCGCCGGCGAGACCGAACAGGCCGAGACCGGCAATCAACGGACCGATCTTGACGCCCCACAGCTCCAGGATGGCCGCCGCCCCGATCAGGACGAGGATCACCTTGGTCGCCTTGATGATCCACTCGACCATGGTGACCGACAGCACATCGCGCAGGTTCGAGATCAGGGTCGAAAGCGGCTCGACCAGGACCACGACGCCCCAGAACAGGGTGAAGACGATCAGGGATTCGGTCAGGCGCAGCGCGATCGTGTCGAAGGTTCCGGCCAGTTGCAGAACCTCGGTCGCGATGAAGAAACCCAGGACGACCGGCGCAAACCGGATGGGCTTTTCCAGCGCATCCAACATCCTGTCGTCGATCTGGTTGCGGGTCCGGCGCACGATGCGCTTGAGCCAGCCGATGGCGAAGCGCGCGAACAGGCCGCGCAAAACAAGCAACGCTGCAAAGACCAGGACGGCCACTACGATACGGCCGAAGCTGGTGCCGAAGGCGGTCTCGCGCAGGACACTTATGATGATGCCCCAGAATGCGACCAGAGACGCCCAGAACTCGTTGGCAAATTCCATTGTGTAACCCGTGCATCCTTCGCCGTGTTTGGACGCACACGCTACGGTTAAGCGCGGAAAAGTCAATTCCGCGCCGTGGCGCGGACGGCATTGTGATCAACTCCATCCCGAAACGCAGGAACTCGCCGTCCCAGCCGGGTGTCTTCTTGGCTTCGGCATCCAGGCTGACAATGCCTTCCTTCTGAACCAGGTAGGCCCAGCGGATCGCACGTCCCACTTCGGCGTTCAGCCGGCTGCGGCCGCGACGATCGATCCTGAAGGCCGCGAGAATGCCGCGCAGGCCATCCAGCACATAGGTGTATTCGTAGCTGATAAAGGTGGATGCAAGGGTGCCGCCCAGCACGAGAATGATTCCCGCACCGCTCATGAACACGAGATAGTTGATCGTGCTCAGGGCAATCGCCGCGATGAGAAATGCGAACTCGACCAGTACGGCAACGAATGTGTTCAGCGACATAGACGTCCCTTCCAGATGGCCGAAAAGATGGTTTCCGGCACCGTGAGGAAGGTTCTCTCGCGGCGAATTGAAAAACGGTTAATGCCTGAAAAACGGGTGTTCTGGGCGATCCGGCCCTACTGCGGCAGCATCGTGGTCTTGGCGTAGCGGCGCAGCACCGCAAGGGCGATGAGGCCGGCCGCGATCACGTAGGCGGCGCAGGCGATCGTCACCGTCTCGACACCCACATCGACATCGAAGAGCCAGCCGAATGTGGCCGGCGCGGCCGCTGCCGCCAGCACCATCGCCGAGACGGACATCGCACGAATTCCACCCAGGTTCGCGGTTCCGTACATTTCCGCGAACATCGCAGACATCACGGGCTGCAGCATGCCGATCCCGACCCCCAGCGCGCCGAAAAAGACGAACGGCATGGCGGGGTGGTCGGACACGCTCAGGACAACGAATGTCACGATGAACGGCAGCCCGGTGGCGGGGATCAGACGAACGGCGCCGCGGCGATCGATCATCGGGCCGATGATCAATGACGTCAGAACCTTAAGGACGGCCAGGGAAACAAGTCCCTGCGCCATCAGGTCGATCGTCCAGCCCTTGCTCTCGGCAATAAAGGCCTGATGAAACAGAAGACCCGTCGAGATGTAGGGATAGGAAAGCAGCAGGACCATGGCCCCGAAATACCGGGGATCACGCAACACCTGCATGCGGGTCCAACTGCGTTCCACGGTGCCCGTGCCGACCAGTTGTGATTGCCGCGCCTCATAGGCCGCGTGGCGCCGGGGCAGATCCTTCAGGACCACGGGGATCAGCACCAGGAGCGCGCCGGCAGTCACCAAGGCGGTTGCCAGCCAGACATTCCGCCACCCGATCCCGGCGATCAGCACGACGGTGATGATCGGCAGGACCGCCTCGCCGAACGCAAGGCCGAGGCCGGACGCGCTGAGCGCCTTGCCTCGGTCTTGCGGGAAATAACGCGCCATGGAGGTGCCCATGATGTGAATGCACAGCCCCTGCCCGCACATCCGGACCACGAACAGGTCCACCGCGAAGGCCCAAAGCATGGGGATCTGCGACAGCAACACCATCGCACCCGTCAATGTCGCCAGCGTGACCACGGTGTAGCGACGCAGGTCCACGTGATCGATCATCCGGCCGACCCAGACAAGCAGCACCGCGGCAGCAATGCTTCCGGCCGAGAACACGGCCCCGAACTCACCATGGCTAAGCGCGAACTCGGCGCGTATTTCGGTGCCGTAAAGCGCGACATAGAAGGTCTGGCCGTAGCTGGACAGGAACGTCAGCAGGAAGCCGAACCCGATGAAACGCATATTGGCGCGCAGGAAGACCAGATAGTTCATCGCCGGAACCAAAGGCAGGACATGCCTGCGGCAATAGCATGTTCGCGCACGGGCGTCGCGCTCGGCCTCGATGATGATATAAACCAGCCCATCAAATCAGGCGGCCAATGCCGCCAAACAGAGAATTGGAGAGTTGCATTCCATGACAAAACGCATCGGCCTGGTCGGCCTCGGGATCATGGGATCCGCGATCTCGGGAAATTTCCTAGAGTCGGGATTCACGGTAACAGGGTTCGACCTCGATTCCGCGCGCTGCGACGAACTCGCGGGCAAGGGCGGCACCGTCGCCGGCTCCCCCGCCGAGGTAGCAAAGGCGTCGGACAAACTGATCACCTCACTCCCCACCACCGCGGCACTCGACGCTGTGTGCACCGGTGCCAACGGTATCGCCGCATCGGGCAACACCGATGTCATCGTCATGGAATGCTCAACCTTCCCCATCGAGGACAAGCAGCGCAACCATGACACTCTGGCCAAGGCCGGGATCACCATGCTCGACGCACCGCTGTCCGGCACCGGTGCCCAGGCACGCGTGAAGGACCTGGCGGTCTATCTGAGCGGCGACGAGGCTGCGGCCAATGCGTGCGCCGAGGTGATCGAGGGCTTTGCCCGCGCACACTACTATGTCGGCGAGTTCGGAAACGGCAGCCGGATGAAGTATGTCGCCAACCATCTGGTCGCGATCCACAACATCGCCGCGGCCGAAGCCATGGTAATGGGCATGAAGGGCGGCCTCGATGCTCAGGTGATTTACGATGTGATCAGCGACAGCGCCGGGACATCGCGCATGTTCGAGGTGCGCGGCCCGATGATGGTGGCCGACGATTATTCCGATGCGACGATGAAGATCTCGGTCTGGCAAAAGGACATGTCGATCATCGGCGCATTCGCCAAGTCGCTCGACTGCCCCACGCCGCTGTTCGGCACCTGCGCGGACATCTACACCGCCGGTGTGGCCCAGGGGCGTGCCGGGGAAGACACGGCCGCGGTGTGCGCCGTCCTGGGCGAAATGGCGCGGCTCAAACGCTGAGCGCGTTCCATTGAAATGCCCATCACGAAAAAGGCCGCCAACGATTGTTGGCGGCCTTTGTCTTGCTGGTTGATTTCAACCCGTCATCTGAAAACGACGTCCGGCAGGAACGTGACGATCTCAGGGAAGTTGTAGAGCAGGATGATCAACACGAGCAGTAACACCCAGTATGGTGTCGATCCCTTGAAGATTTGCAGCATTGTCACCGGATCTGTCTTGTCTGGTATCGCGGCTTTGACCGTGTAGACCAGCAGCCCGAATGGCGGCGTCAGGATACCCGCCTCGATGGCCAAAATACCGATCAGCGCATAGGACAGGGGATGCATTCCCATGGCATCCGCGATCGGTGCAAAGATCGGAACCGTCAGCAGCATGATCGAGACCGAATCGATGATCATGCCCAGGACGAACCACACCAAGACCATGAAGGTGATCACCATCCATGGGTCGAGGCCGGCATCGTTGAAGAAGCCCTGAATGGCCGTCACCACGCCGGTCATGGTCATCGTGCGCGAGTAGAGCTGGGCCGCAATCAGGAGGATCAGCAGCGGTGCAGCCGTCCGCCCGACGGCAAGGATGCCTTCGTAGATATCGGGCCATCGCTGGCCCTTGATGATGGCGAGCGCCAGGGCAATCAAGGCACCGATACCCGCGGCCTCGGTCGGCGTGAACAGGCCCGCCCAGATTCCGCCGAGGACCGCGACGATCAGGAACAGCAGGCCGAAGCCGCTGATCGCCATCGACGAGGAGCTCACTTCGGGCCCGTCATCCATTTCGAGCCGGGCACCCGGCGTCACATCGGATCCGGCGAGATGTGCCTGGCGGCGCGCGCCGTCACCCACCAGCGACGGGAAGGCGATGGCCGAGCCAATGATGTAGGTCGCGAAGAACGAGACCAGGATCAGCCCCGGCAGAACACCGGCCAGGAACAACTGCCCGATGGACTGCTCGGTCAGAATGCCCCAAACGATCATCAGAACGCTCGGCGGGATCAGCATGCCGAGCACGCCGCTGCCCGCGATCACCCCGAGTGAGAAGCTCTTGTTATAGCCGTAGCGCGTCATCTCCGGATAGGCGATGCGCGTGAAGGTCGTGGCCGACGCGATGCTGACGCCAGTGACGAACGCGAAGATCGCGTTCCCGAAGAGTGTCGCCAGCGCGAGACGTCCGGGGATTCGCCGGAAGGTCCGCTGCATACCGATATAGAGGTCGGTTGTCGCACCGGACCGGCCGATAAACTCGCCCATCAGCATGAAAAGGGGAATGACGGCAAAGATGTAGTCGCGAATGGCGTCGTAGAAGGTGTTCTGGATCAGTGCCAGAACGACGGTGTCGCGGCCGGTGACAAGGTACACACCCACGGCGCTGGTCACGCCCAGTGCGATCGCCACATGCATGCCCGAGAAAACCAGGATCAGCAGCAGCCCGAGGACAATGAAAACGGTGGTCGGATCAAACATCTCTAGTTCTCCTTAAGCACCTATTCGACCGGCAGCGGCTCTTCGCCGGTCTCGGGTTGCAGAAGAACTTCCTTCAGCGCGAGCATCAGGTAGTTGACCACCAGCAGCGCGCTCGTGATCAGGACGACCCACCGGGCCGGCCAGGTCGGCACGCGAAGTGCACCCTCGCCCTCGAACTCGCCGGTGACGATGGCGCGCCACGCCGGGTCCTTGGTGCCCCAGAACAGCGCGGCGAAGAAAAGTGCACCGAGGACATAGCCGAGGAAATTGATCACCCGCTCAGACTTGCCGCCAATCAGGTGCAGCAGGAAATCCGCGCGCAGCATCGAGCGTGAAAGGACGCAATAGGCCACCTGCATGAAGGCGATCATGACGATCGAATTCTTCACAACTTCGTGTGTTCCCTTGAGCGGAAAACCGAAGAACCGGCCGATGACGTCCGCAAGAATGTAGAACGCCAGAAGGAACGCCCACATGGCGGCGATCACCATCAGCCACTTGCTAATGCGTTCGGACCACCGGTCGATAAAACCAATTACAGGCAGGTCTATGTGCTGCACAGCGAAGCGTCCCCCTTCGTTCAAGATAGGCACTACTAGTCGAGGCGCGTTGGCCGCGCTTTTTGATGCCATTCAGCTGAGGCGGTCCATGTCAAATCGGGCCGTTAGAAAGATCGGCGAAGTATAGGAACGTGCGATTTGGTTGTCACGCGACATGAACGTAAGTAGAATTTCAATCACGGACGCACCGATGAAAAGAAAACGCGAGATGCGGTCTTTCGAGAAAAAAATTGGGCGTCATCCTACTTTGGGGAAACCAGGAGGAGACTATCGTGAAATTCAAACAAACCTTGACGGCCACCGCCGTTGCTGCCGGATTGGTCGCGGGTGCTGCGACCACATCTCATGCAGACACTTTCAACTTCCGTATCGCATCGGGCCATGCGCCGCAGACCGGCTATGTGGTCATGATGTCCCAGCAGTTCATCCCGCGCTTCAAGGCGAAGCTCGAAGGGATGGGTCACTCGGCCAACTTCAACGAAGCCTATGGCGGCTCGATCGTGAAGGTCGCGGAAACGCTTGAGGGTGTGCAGGACGGCATCGTCGATCTCGGGGGCTACTGCTTCTGCTTCGAGCCTTCCAACCTGTTCCTGAACGTTTACCCGCTGTGGATGCCGTTCGATTCACAGACCGCGGATCTGGGCGTGAAGGTTGCCCGCAAAATCTATGACGACGTGCCTCACATGGGCGGCGTCTTCGAGGACAAGTACAACCAGAAGCTCCTCGGCCTGATCGGGTTCGACAATTACGGCCTCTACACGACCTTCGCATGGGACACCGTGGACCAGCTGAAGGGACGCAAGCTTTCGGGTGCGGGCCCGAACCTGCCTTGGGTGGAAAGCCTGGGCGCCATTCCGGTCGGCACCACGCTGCCGGACGTCTACCCATCGCTGCAGACGGGCGTGTATGACGGCGTGATCCTGTTCCCGTCGGTTGGCTGGAGCCACAAGCTCTTCGAGCCGGCACCGAACTACACGATCGTCGGCTTCGGTGCGAAGACCTTCCACGGCATCACCATCAACAAGGATGTGTGGAACGATCTGCCGCCGGACGTTCAGAAGGCGATGAACGAAGCCGCGCGTGAGATGGAAAACTTCGCTGGCCCGTGGGTCGATGAGCTCGAAGCCACCAACCTGGGCCGCATGGTTCAGAACGGCGCGAACATCCGCAAGGTCTCCGACGAGGCGCGTCTCAATTGGGCGAAGGCTCTGGCCGACTTCCCGAACGAGCGGGCCAAGGAAGCAGACTCCAAGGGGCTTCCAGGTTCGGAAGTCGTCCGCATGGCGGTGGACGTTCACGAGCAGATGGGCCACAAGTGGCCGGTCCGCTACGAGATCAAATAGTTCGACAACCCATCGGTTGAACGAAAAGGGCCGGCAATTTGCCGGCCCTTTTTTATCTGAAAACTCTACAAGGGCTACATGGGTTCGACCACCCACTCGATGTGCAGGTCGACCCCGGCGTCGCGGATGAGATTGCTGACGGGACAACGCTGCTCGACATTCGCCTTCAGCTTCTCGACCCGCTCGGGTGTCTCGTTCGTGCGGAAAGTCTTCGTCGCCGTGACCTTCTCGAAATAGGGTCGCACGCCCTGGACACCCTGCGCACCACGGATGTCGATCTCGGCGTCGCAGACATAGTCGACGTCGCCATACTCGAACTTCATGATGTGCGCGACCTGGTGAGTGATCGCGGCATCGCAGCCCATCAGGCCACCCATAACGGACTCGACCGGTGTGGGACCTTCGTTCGTGCCACCGCGTTCCTTCGGCTCGTCAATCACGAAGCCCGGCGTGTCGCGCACGTCAATTTGTGTGCGTGCGCCCCCGCCCGGGGTGTGGGCAACGACATTGCGATAGGCAACCACCTTCTTTTTCGGGTCGACAGCAGGTTCCAGAAGTTCAGAGTCGGACATCGGGCTCTCCATTGATGATTCACGATCCGGGGCACGTCCCGGCCGCGTTGACGTGGTATTTTAGGATCGCGCTCATACCACAAACACCCACGGAAAACCGATATGACCTATTCCGAAATTCTGCTCGACGTAAATGACGGTGTCGCGACGGTCACCCTCAACCGGCCGGAGGCCCGCAATGCGCTCGGCGGAACGCTCCGCGACGATTTCGCCCAGGTCACCCAGAATCTGTCGGAACGGGCGGGAAAGGACATCTCGGCCGTGGTTATGGCCGGGGCCGGCAAGTCCTTCTGTGCCGGCGGGGATTTGCGCGTCTTGAAGGAGATGTCCGCAAAGGGCCCCGAAGCCATGGAAGCGCGCATGCACGAATCCCACGCCACGCTGGTGAAATGGCTCGACCTTCCGGTTCCCACCATCGCCGCCGTCCATGGTGCAGCAGCGGGCGCCGGTTTCTCGCTGGCGATCGCCTGCGACTTCGTGTTCGCGGCTCCCTCGGCCCGGTTCATCATGTCGTTCGGGCGTATCGGGCTGGTGCCGGATTGGGGCGCCATGTATCTGCTGCCGCGTCTCATCGGCCTACAACGCGCCAAGGACCTGGTGTTCACCGCACGCGACATCGACGCCGATGCGGCATGCGAGATGGGACTGGTCTACGAACTGGTCGCGGAAGACAGACTGCGGGGCCATGCCCAGGAGTTCGCCGCGAAGTTCACGAACGCCTCACCGGAAGCCATCGGCATGGCGAAACAGATCATGGGAGCCGCGCTCGAGACGGACCGGGCAACGGCCCTGACGGCAGAGGCAAGCGCCCAGGCCACCGCGAACGCCAGCGACTATCACCGCGCCGCGGTCGAGCGGTTTCTGGCCAAGGAGCCGGCGATCTTCAACTGGGAGTCCTAACCGTCAAACTTTCCGCGCGACGATATGGAACACGTGCCAGTGCTTCGCCTCGCCGCGAACGGTGGTGGAATAGTCTTCTTCCTCGTCGAAATACTCGACCTCGAGGCCATCGAGCAACTCCTCGGCCTGCCGGCGGGTGTGAAAGGTCATCCCGTCGCGCCCGGCCCAGCTGTCATGCTCGCCGAACAGGTGGCCGGCAAAGCGACCGCCGAGCCTTAGTGACGCGCGAATATGGTCCCAGGTTCTGGCGAAGCCGTCGGGCGGACAGAGCGGAAGTGCAAAGCTCGAATTGACCAGATCGCAGGACGGCCACGCCGCATCCTCGAAGCGGGCAACCAGCCCGTCTAACTCCGCATCGTCGGGCAAGTCCTCGCGCGCCCGCAGCGCATCGAGCGCAGCGGCTTCGGCATCCACGGCAAACACGCGCCAGCCCCGGCGCAGCATTTCGATGGCATCGCGGCCCCCGCCGCAGCCCAGATCGACGGCCTGACTCGGCAGCGCGTTCGGATCCTCAGCGTCAAACCGATCGAGCGCAAACACCAGTGTCGGGCGCGGCGGGCGGTCACCGGTCTTTCGGTAGTAACCGGGCCAGTCGCGGTCTTTCGTCGTCTCGTTCACGTGCCGAGGCGAACTTCGCCCAAGTTCACACTCTCGCCCAGGGTCGCCTCACGTCGGCCCGTGCCGCCGGCCGCTGTCACCTCGACGGTGTAGGTCCCGCTGTCCGGGTCCAGGCGGTCGAAGCGGAAGTCGCCGAACCCGTCCGTCACCGTATCGGCAACGGTCTCGCCGGCGCGCAACAGGCGCACCTCTGCACCCTCGACACACTCGGTCACCCCGTCGCGCTCTTCCGAAACGGTGCCGCCGATGAAGCACCGGGCGTAACGCCAGAGATTCTTGTAGTGCACCCGGGGCTTGGTCGCGAGCTCGGGCCGCAGGGGCTCAAGTTCCTCTTTCTGCGCCAGCTTCTCCATCACGTCATCATCCAGCTTGACCGAACGCAAGGCCCCGGTCGGACATACATCGACGCAGCGCGGTTCCTTCCAGCCCGCATCCAGCAAATGGGCGTCAAAGAACCAGTGCTGCGGCAAATCCAGCTCCTCGTTCCACCAGATGGCGCCATAGGGACAGGCCTCGACCAACTGTTTCTGCCCCTTCGCTTTGTCGGGATCGATGAGGACGATGCCGTCGGGTCGCTTCGTGATCGCGCCATCCTCTGCCGCGGCCATGCACGGTGCATCGTCGCAGTGCTGACACATGGTCGGCAGATAGGCGACATCCAGCATCGGTGCCTGGCCGCGCTCGCGTCGCTGAATATCGATCCAGCGATGGCCGTGCTTGGGCATCTCGGCGGCATAGCCCGGCAAGCTGTTCTCCACATGCTCGTCCTGTACCGCGAGCGCACACAGGTTGCAGTTCGTGCAGTTGGCGACATCGACGATCAGGTTCCATTTGGCCTGGCTCATGCCGCACCTCCCGCGGACACGGGTTCGCGTCTTTCGTATTCGACGACACCATCCCAGGGCGCGATCTCGACCATCGCCGTGCCGTTCGCCATGGAGTGGGAGTTTTTGACCTGGGAGCGACGCGGCGACAGGAGGTTCAGACACCCGCCCCGGTCGACCGAGCGTCCCGGTTCACCCATGGGATCGTACTCGGCAGACGATTCATACCCCTGGGCCACACCCGGCCGCAGCCGTTCGGTGATCAGCGCCGCGCACAGCACCGCGCCGCGATCATTGAACACCTTGATCAGATCGCCGGTGGAGATGCCGCGCGCCGCGGCATCCTCGGGATTGAGGCGTACCACCCAGTAGTAATGGCCGTCGACGAGCATGCGATGGTCGGGAATGTCATTCAGGAAACTGTCCTTGCCGTCGCCATGGCTGTGGAAGCTGTAGCGCGAATGGGGCGTCATCAGCCGCAGGGGGTAGGCTTCCAGTCCGGCCGTATCGGAGGATTCCCAGGCCGGCGTGTATTTCGGGATCGGCGGCCGTTCGGGGTCGTCCGGCGCAAACCGCTTGAGGCTCGAACTCTCGAACTCGAACAGCCCGGACTGGGTTTGCAAGCCTTCCAGGAACTGCTCAGTATAGTCGCCAGGCAGCGGCATGGCTTCGGGCACGTTCTTCTTCTCGCCCTCGGCGAACCAGCGATAGGCAGTCGGCGCGCGCAGCTCGGGCGCCTCGGGCGGCACCACGAAGTAGCCACGTTCCACGAACTTCTTCCATGAAATGTGCTGCGGCAGGTCCGAGGCATCGAACATCCGCTTGACCCAGTCGATGTCGCGCATGCCTTCGGTGTAGTAGGCCCCGAGGCCCAGTCGGCAGGCGAGCAGCGAGAAGATCTCGTAGTCGGACTTGGATTCCCCCAGGGGCTCTACGCATTTGGCCTGGAAGGTGATGATCCGGTTGTTGATCTGGGAATGGAAATGGGCGCCGTAGCCGCCGGCATTGGCCCATTCGCCGATATCGTAGCGCTCGAGGCTGGTGCAGGCCGGCAGGATCACATCGGCGAACCGGGCATCGCCCTCGTTCCAGATCGACTGGTTGACCACGAACTCCAGGTTCGGCGAGTGGTACATCTCCACAAAGCGGTTGGAATCGCTGAGCGTGCCCAGGATCGCGTTGCCATAGCGGTACAGCATGTGGACCGGCGAATGCCCCTGCTTGGGATACTGGATCTTGGTGAACTGGCCTTCCATGGACAGCGCATCCCAAAGAAAGCCTTCCGCCTTCCCGTCGATGATCGCATCGGGCAGGCGCAGGCGCGGAATCTTCTGGGTCGACGGGTTCATGGTCGGCAGCTGCGGCATGCGCTGGTAGAGCGCGCCGGCCAATGCAGTGTTGTTCAGATCGCCGGAGATTCCGCCCTCGGCATAGCCGGGGAAATAGAAACTGAAATCGAGCGGCACACCCAGCTGTAGGTTGCCGACATTGATGCCCGGCTTGCCCAGCCCCTGCATGCCCATCAGGCAGACGATGGTGCGGGTCCACTGGGTGCCGGTGGCGTTGCGGGCCGCACCACCGAACGCGTTGCCCATGCTGCCCGCGGCCAGATAGGTGCGCTTGGTGCCCCACTTGCGCGCCAGCGCGCGGACATCCTTGGCCGGCACACCCGTCTCGGCCTCCTGCCATTCCGGTGTCTTCGCGACCCCGTCCTCGACACCCAGAATATAGTCGCGCCAGGCCAGGAAGCCCTTGGTCCGGGTGGCGACATATTCTTTGTCGTAGAGATCCTCGGTGATCCAGACATGGGCGATCGCCAGCGCCAGCGCCGGCGATGTCGTCGGGCGCGGGCTCAGCCACTTGCCACCAAGGAACTGGGCTGTGTCGTTGTAGTAGGGATCGATATGGACGATCTCGATGTCGATATCGCGCAGCCATCCCCGCCGGATGGTGCCCTCCTGGCCGCCATAGACACCGCTGGTCGCTTCCGGGTTGCTCGACCAGAAGACGATCATCTCGGCGTTCTCGAGACAGTCCTCGATGGCCCCGAACGGCTCGCCGCCGCCGACCCGCAGGCTGCCGCCCCAATGGTGCAGCGCGCCCCAGTACCAGCCTTCCCAGCTGTCCGGATTGTGGTGCACCTCCGTGGTGCCGATGGCGTTCATGAAGCGCAGCTTGGCGCTCAGGTAGTAGCCGATATTGCCCCAATTGTGGTGCGAGCCGTTGCTGTGGGCGATCGCACCGGTCCCGTGCTCCCGCTTCATGCGCTTGATCTCGCCCGAGACGATATCGAGTGCCTCGTCCCAATTGATGCGTTCGTATCCCGACACGCCGCGGTTCTGGATGTTGCGTTCGCCATTCGGATCGAAATCCACCCGCTTCATCGGATACATCACCCGGTTCGGCGCGTTCAGCATCGCCTTCCAGTTCATGGCGTGGGGTGACAGCATGCCCTTGCGCGGCGGCGTGAACGCCTTGCCGCGGGCATGAATCGTCCAAGTGTCGGCATCGTCCTTGTCGAACGCCACCGGGGTCGTGCGCCGGATTTTGCCGTCCTTCACATAGACGAACAGCGGACCGCCATTGGTCATGGTGCAGAAACGGGTCGTCCCATCGCCCATGCTGCGGCCAAACTTCCAACCGGCCGAAAGCGCTGCCATCACGGTCTGGGCAAACCAGAGCGCGTCCTCATCCGGCCCCTCCAGGCGGACCAGGAAGTTCTTCAGCGCGTCGATCTGCTCCAGCTGGTCGATGGGCGGCATCAGCAGGCGCGCGCCGACCGCCGCGGTCTTGAAGACGAGGCTCACCCGCGGATCGGGGTGCAGGCCCGCACCCGAGCGGACCCGCCCGTCCACAAACTCCAGGTAGCGGCCGGCCGAGCCGTCCTCGGTCCGGATCTGAACGACGATGTTCCGCTCCGCCAGGCGTTCGCGGAACGACGGATAGCGCCAGCGGGCAACACGGAAGAGCCAGGAAAGGCCCCAAAGGATCAGTTTGAACATCATGCATCTACCCTCTGCCGTTCGGCGTGGCGTTTCTTATTCGGCTGTGTATCCACCGTCGATATAGAGCGTGTGTCCCGTAACATAATCGGAAGCCGGCGACAGCAGGTAGATCAGCCCGCCAACTAGATCGTCCGTCTCGGACAGGCGACCGACCGGCACGCGTTCCAGCATCGCCTCGCGAGTCGCCTTGCCGGGGTCTTCATCCGAGAACATCCATTCCGACAAGGGCGAACGGAAGACCGTTGGCCCGATCGCATTTATGTTGGCATTCTTGCTGCCCCACTCGCACGCGAGCGCCCGCACCATGCCGTCGAGACCAGCCTTGGACGCGCAATAACCGGTATAGCCGGTGGGCAAGCCATGACGGCCACGGGTCGAGGAGACGACGACGACCTTCGAGCGGCCGCGATCCGCGGGTTGTTTGGCGAACTGCCGGCCGGCGGCCTGGCAGGCCAGCCAATAGCCGTCGAGGTTGGCCGAGATGACGCTGCGCCAGCGCTCATAGGACTGCTCCTCGATATAGCCGACATCGTTCAGGCCGGTCGCGACGAACATCAGATCGAGGGCACCGAACGCCTCCACGGCCGCCGTCACGATCGCGGCCGCATTTTCTTCGGTGTCCGGCAGACCGGTGACGGTCGCGATGTTCGCGCCGGTCGGGGCCAACTCCTCAGCGGCGGCGGCCAGCTTGTCCGGGTTCATGTCCGCAAGCGTGACGTCGCACCCCATTTGCGCCAGCGCCTGCGACGCCGCTCGGCCGAAGGATCCGGTCGCTCCCATGATGAGAGCCGACTTGCCCGAGATATCGAACATGGAAAGTGGTGATGCCTGCGCCAAGATCGTTCCCCCAAAATCTGATTGTCCGTCGTCAGCCCAGACTACCCGGTTTTCCGCCCTGCCTAGCAAGCCCCAACCGAGACACACCAGACTTTTTCGCTTAGCGAAATCGTCTCGCGATGGAGTTCCTGGGCCGCGCTCCGGCATCAGGGATGCCGGAACGGGCCGCGCGCATCCGTTGGTCAATTGGTGGTGCCTGAGATCCGCCAAAGCTCGATATCTTGACAAATCACCCGAACATTCCGCCAATATCGGTGCAGCAACGTGAAATATTCGTTAGCGCTGCAATGCCGTCACATGAGCGGCGTGAACTAAGAAGGGGGAATCAACGTGATAGATAAGGCTAAAAGCTATCTTGTCGTCCTGACTGAACTCGGACTGGTATTGGTCGGTGTCGGGATTGTTCTCCAGGTTCTTTTCGGTGAAACCGTTCCATTTGTCGGTGGCGACACGGTCGGAAATCTCATCGGTTTCATTGGCGACATCGGTAGCGGCGGCTATATCGGCCTGATCGCGCTCGGTGCGTTGTTCTGGCTGTTCGGGCGGCGCGCCCTCTAGGGAACGCCCACCGGGGTGATTTCCCGGGACCGATCATGCAAGCGTCCCCAGCCTGCGCCTGGCGCAGGTGAGCGAAGAGTGCGCGCAAGCATCAGAGATCGAGGCCGCGGCGCGTAATCGCCGCCCGCCAGCGCTCGGCGAACGGGACATCGAACACCAGCGCGTCATCGCTTTCGATGACCACCCAGTCGTCGCGCGCGATCTCGCGCTCGTCATTATGACGGACGACATAGACGAGTGATTCCGCGAACCGCGGATCGCCCATGCCCTCACCGGCCACCAGCAGCTTGCCAGCCAGGCTCTCCGTCTCGTCGGCCGTCGCGACCGCGGGGGCAGCGATAATCAGAATCCAAACCAGCGCGGCCGAGAGCGCCCGGACCATGGCCTAGTCCTCTGCGAACGACAGCCGGCCGCCCGCAGGCAGGTTCGCGATCTCCGGCGGTGCGAGACCGGCGACCTCAAGGATCAGTTTCTTCAATACGGCCTCAGCGAAACTGATCGTCTCGTCCACGGTGACAACGAAGGCGCCGGCGCCGGCGATAATCTGCTCACGAAACTCGGCCTCCAGGGAGACGGCGCGCAACGGACGCGTGCTGCCCGGCCGGCTGATCGCCAGTCCGTTGATGGTGATCCCCGCATTGACGGCGGCCTGGCGGGCCACCGGCAGGGGCACGCCGCCGATATTGCCCGCATCACCGGAGATATCGATGATGCGCCGCAGCCCCTTGTAGGGATTGGTCTCGATCAGGTTCTGGGAATAGACGATGGCGTTGCTGATCGAGTTGAACCCCCAGGCCGCCCGCGGCGCTTCCACCAGCGCCTTCCCGAACGCGGCGGCGGCTTCGGGTCCGTCGATCACCGTCCAGTCGACAATGGTGACCTGTGATGACGCATCGCCCCATTCGACATAGGCAATGGCGCTCTTGCCGTAGATGCCCCCGGTCAGCGCCTCAAGCACCCGTGGATTGGCAACCGCGCGCGCGTAACCTTCGCGCTGCAGGGCGAGCTCCGCATCGTCAATGGATCCCGATCCATCGGCGGCCAGGACCAGTTCCAGATCGACCGTTTCCTGTGCCGCGACCGGGGCAGACAGCCCGAACAGCGGCAAGACCAGGATGGAGACCAACCGGAGAATTCCCGCGACCCGCATGACATACCTCCCACGGATTGAAACAGTGTGAGACTAGCGCGATCCATATGGGATGGCGCGAGAAGTTATCCACCCGCAATCCCTCGCCCCATCCGTTAGTATCGCCGCTGTCGCGACAAGGAGGTTCGTCATGCGCATTCCGGAAGCCAACCGAGACAATTTGAACGCAGAACAGCAGGAGATCTACGACCGGATCGCCTCGGGGCCACGCGGCCAGGTGCGCGGGCCCTACCATGCCTACCTGTTGCACCCCGGCGTGTGCGAGGGCATCGAGCGGATGGGGCACTTTCTGCGCTTCGCCGCGAAACTTCCCGGCAACATCCGCGAGCTCGCCATCCTGGTCGTCGGACGTCACTGGCGGGCCGAGTTCGAATGGTTCGCCCACGCCCCCATCGCGATCCGTGAGGGTGTCTCGGAAGAGGTGGTGGCGGCGATCGAGGCCGACACGACACCGTCCTTCACAGATGACAACGAGGCCGCGGTCTATGCCTTTGTGCGCTCCCTGCTGGCGACCGGCCGGATCGACGACAACGCCTACGGAGACATGAAGACGCGCCTCGGCGAAGACGGCATCGTCGAGCTGATGGGCCTTGTCGGCCACTACACAGGTGTGGCGATGACCCTGAACACGTTCGAAATCGTGCCGCCCGAGGGCGAGCGGCCCGCCTTCACCGACTGAGGCGCGGCTAGAACACCTCGAACAGCCCGGCGACGCCCATGCCGCCGCCGACACACATGGTTGCGACCGCGTTCTTGGCGCCACGGCGATGACCCTCGATGAGGACGTGGCCAGTCAGGCGGTTGCCGGTCATGCCATAGGGGTGGCCGATGGAGATCGAACCGCCGTTGACATTGTACTTCTCCGGATCGATGCCCAGCTTGTCGCGGCAATAAAGCGCCTGTACTGCGAATGCCTCATTCAGCTCCCAAAGGTCGATATCGTCGACCGTGAGACCATTGCGCTCCAGCAGCCGGGGCACAGCGAAGATCGGGCCGATGCCCATCTCGTCGGGCTCGCAACCATGGACGGCAAGACCGAGGAATCGGCCCAGCGGCTCCAGCCCCTTCTGTTCAGCAAGCTTCTCGTCCATCACAACGCAGGCGCTCGCCCCATCCGAAAGCTGGCTGGCATTGCCCGGCGTGATCGAGCCGCCGTCGATCACCACATCGAGACCGGCCAGGCTTTCTGCGCTGGTGCTGGGGCGGTTGCACTCGTCCTGGATCAGCCTCACCTCTTCCTCGGAGACCTCTCCCGTCTCCCGGTTCTTCACCACCTTCACCGCCGTCAAGGGAACGATCTCATCGTCGAAGTTCCCGGCCTGCTGTGCCGCGGCGGTGCGCATCTGGCTCGACAGGGCGTATTCGTCCTGGGCATCGCGAGACACCGAATATCGGTCGGCAACGGTCTCGGCCGTGCCCAGCATCTGCATGTAGATTTCCGGCTTGTGCTCACGCACATAGGGGTCCTCGACCCGCATGTCGGCCTGGTGGTCCGGCGATAGATGGCTGATCGACTCGAGACCGCCCGCGACGACGACGGGCACCTTGTCAATGGCGACCGACTGGGCCGCGAGCGCGACGGTCTGCAGGCCGGATGAACAGAAACGGTTCACGGTCGCGGCCCCGGCGGAAACCGGGATATCCGCCCACAGCGCAGCATGGCGTGCCACGTTCTGGCCGGTCTCGGCCTCGGGATAGCCGCACCCCATCCAGACATCCTCCACCTCGTCCGGCGTGATGCCAGCGCGCTCGACCGCATGCTTGATCGCCGTTCCGGCCAGGGTCACCGGGGTCGTGTTGTTGAAGGCACCGCGATAGGCCTTGCCGATCGGGGTTCGGGCCGTGGACACGATTACAGCATTGGTCATTCGATTGCTCTCCTCTGTCGGCCTAGACTTGGCCGAAACGCCAACGTTCGATGGTCAGGCTGCGCCCATCGGCGCCGGCGGAAAAGGGTTCGTCGCGCAGCAGCGCGGTTACGGTGGGTCGATCGGGCACGTCGAGCACATAGAGCGCGCCGCTCGCGGTCTCGCCCGCATCATCGCTCAGCGCGCCCGCGACTACGATGTGTTCGGCCGCATCCGACAGAAACGCGCCAACCTCGGGCCCAGCCGCTACCGGTCGCGGATCGGTGCGCGCGATGGCAACAAACTGGGCGTTGCCCTCGGTCTGGTCATAGTCGCGCTGGCGCACATCCGTGAAGGGCAGAAGCCGCTCGATATCAATCGAGTGGAATATGTCCGCGGTCGTATAGGGGTCGGTATCGATATACGCCCTGGCGTCCGCTCGGGCCGGAAAGTTGATGACGCGGAAGCTGCCATTCGCGTTCGAACCGTCGCCCACCATCATCGGGCCCGAATACCAGGTCTCGGCCTTGAACTTGTCGAGATGCTCGATATGCGCAGCGATGGTCTGCTCGCGCCGCTCGGCCATGCCGGGTTTCGACACGCACTTGATCATCCACTCCATCGAAGCCCTCCCTTCCTTGGCCCTGAACTCCTAGAAATCATGTCCGACACAATCGCGCGGATAAAATATGCCGTTGTCTCACTGTGCGCACGGTCAACTCGTCTGAGGCACGACCTCCGCCAGGCGCGGCGCAACCCGGGCCATGTGACGATCATGGCCGGGGACGCCCACCAGCAGCATTCCGATGGGCATGTCGCCCGTCCCGAGACCCGCCGGCAGCGAGATCACGGGCCCGCCGATCGCCGTCCACGGCGCGATGTAGCGCCGGTCGCCTGTCCATTCGAGGCCTTCCGGCGCCGTGGCCGGGGTCGCCGGCCACAACAGAATGTCGGTGGGCCGCAGCCCGCCCAGAAACGCGCCGCGCATGGCATCGATCTGCCGCCGCTCGGCCTGATACACCTCGTCAGGAATTTCATTGCCGTCGATCACCGATTGGCGAAGCACCGCACCGACCTGATCCTCGGGGAACTCGAGCAAGCCCGCATGCACCCGGGCCAGTTCGTAGACCGTCGTGTGCCCCTGCAGCTCGTTGAGGTCCTCCAGCGAAATCGGAGATGCCATCTCTTCCATCGTGTGGCCCGCATCACGCATCTGGCCGGCCACCCTGTCGCGGGCCGCAATGATTTCTTCGGTTGCCTCCGACAGGAACGGATCGTCGATGACCACCACCCGGACATCGCTCGTATCGAGATGTTCCTCGCGCGCATGGGGTGGGCGGATCGCCTCGTACAGCAGGCAGGCGTCGGCCACCGACCAGCCATATACGCCGGGCGTGTCATAGAAAGGAGCAAGTGGCGCGATACCGTAGGTGCCCATGCTGCGGGTCGACGGCTTGAACGCCGAAACACCGCAGTAGGCCGCCGGACGATTGACCGACGCCACGGTCTGGGTGCCGATCGCGGCCGGCACCATGCCGGCGCCGAGCGCGGCCCCCGAGCCGCTACTCGAGCCGCCGGGCGTGTGGCCGATATTGTGCGGATTGCGTGCCGGCGACGGGTCGTAATAGGCGAACTCCGTGGTGTGGGTCTTGCCGAGAACGATGGCACCGGCCGCGCGCAACGCTGCGACGATTTCCGCATCGGCCGTCGCCGGTGGCGCATCGGCCCGCGTCCGGCTGTTGCAACGCGTCGGCCAGCCCGCCACGTCGCAGATATCCTTGATTGCCACGGGAACGCCATGCAGCGGTCCGCGAAACTGCCCGTCATTGGCCTCACGGTTCATTTCCGCCGCCATCGCCAGTGCGCCTGCGGAATCGACGGACACCCATGCCTGCACCTCACCATCGACCTCGGCGATGCGGTCGAGACAGGCTTGCACCACGTCCGTCGGCGTGCGCGCGCCCGAACGGATATCGGCGGCGATATCAATGACCCGGCCCGGCGAGGCCGCGAACGAGGTTCCTTCACTCATGGGTGATCCTTGCGAGCGGAAATTGACGCAGAGGCTAGCATATACATACTCCTGCATGCAGAATTCGGCGACGGAGACGCCGCCTTCATCGGGCACCCGCTTCATCTCGAAACGGACACACAAGTATGCGCATCAGAGCGCCGAACATTGCAATCGACAATCGCCTTGCGCGGAGTTTTCTAATCCTGCTCATCCGCAGCAGCGTGAAACACAATACGTTGACCCAATGGGTCAGCCGGGTCACCAGGCGATGGCGATAGGTGACCTCTCGCGGCTTCGGTGTCGCCGGTGCGGCTTCGGAAACGGTCTCGGTCATGAACTGCCCCTTGCGGCCGGCCGGGCGTCCGCGAAGACTTCAAGAACACAAACACCGTTCGCCCAAAGAAATTCCAACCCCGGAAACCGCCGGTTTTCTGTGTCAGGATTGCTGCCGGAACAAAACGCCCCTTTCGAAGAGCTGCTCGACGGTGTCGGCATCCATTTCCAGCAGGGATTGCAGGACCTCCGGGGCCGAGCTGCCGAACCGTGCGATCCAGTCACGCGCGCCCACGGAAGCGTTGTCGACCGCAAAGGGCGGATTCGGGACCCGGTATGCCCCGGCACCGTCACTGACGGTCGCGAAGGCGCCACGATGGACGAGCTGGGGATCGTCGAAAAGTTCCTCCACCGCGCGATATCGCGCGCACGGCACCTTCCCGGCCATGAGCACCTGCTCGCATTTCTCAGCTGAGCGCGTCGACGTCCATACCTCCACCAGTGCCATCAGGTCGGCGTAATTTCGGTTGCGGTCGGGATGGGTCAGGAAACGCGGGTCCTCGATCCACTCGGGGTGCCCCATTGCGTGCGCCATGTTTTCGAAGGTCTGCTGCCCGCCCGGTGCGACCATGACGAAACCGTCGCTCGCCTTCACCGGCCGGTAGTAGCCGCGCGGGGTCTCCACCGGGTTCTGGGCCAACTGGATCTCATAGACCAGCAGCCAGATCACGCTCTCCATCAGGGAGACATCGATATAGCGCCCGCCCCCGCCACGCTCGCGGGCAAACAATGCGGCGTTGATCGCGCCGAAGGCCTGCACCGCGGCCATGACATCGGCGAGGAATACACCGATGAACCCGGGCCGGCTCATCTCGGGCTGCTGCTCCAGAATGGCCATCTCGTAGCCCGAGGCGGCCTGAACGACGGGCGCATAGGCCGGGTTGTGGGCCGCCGGGCCGGTCTGGCCGAAACCCGAGATCGAGCAATAGACAATGTCCGGCCGCACCTCCCGGATCGCTCCGAAATCGAGACCGAGACGTTCCATGACACCCGGGCGCGCATTCTCGACCACGACGTCACACTGCGCCGCCAGATCGAGCGCGATGCGAAGCCCCTCGGGATTTTTCAGGTCGATGGCGAGGCTGTGCTTGCCGCAATTCAGGTGCCCGTAAACCGCGCTCTCGCCGTCGCGTATCGGGGCCGCGCGACGGTTCTGTTCGCCGCCGGGCGCCTCGATCTTGATGATCTCCGCGCCCAGATCGGCGAGCTGGCGCGTGCAATAGGGCCCGGCCATCATCGTCGTGAAATCGAGCACCCGGATGCCGTCGAGCAGGCCGTTCATGGTCAAGCCGCCCGTGCCTGCTAGGCCAGGAGATCGCGCGCAATCAGCATGCGCTGGATCTGGTTAGTGCCCTCGAAGATCTGGGTCACCTTCGCATCACGCATCATGCGCTCCACCGGGAACTCCTTCATGTAACCGTAACCGCCGAGAATCTGCACCGCATCGGTGGTCACCTTCATGGCCGCATCGCTGCACAGGGTCTTGACCATGGCCGACAGGCCGCCATACCCGTCCATCTCTGCCCGATCGTAGCGCGCCGTCACCTCATAGAGCAGCGCGCGCGCCGCCTCGATCTGCGTGGCCATGTCGGCCATCATGAACTGCAGACCCTGGAACTCGGCGATGGGCTTGCCGAACTGTTCGCGGTCCTTCGCGAACGCCACGGCCTGGTCGAGCGCGCCCTGGGCAATCCCGACCGCCGAGGCCGACATGGCCGGGCGGTTGAACTCCATGCATTTCATCGCGATCGTGAAGCCCTCACCGTCGCCACCGATTCTGGCGTCGGCAGGCACGCGCACATCTTCGAAGAAGAAATCGCAGTTCGGCGTCGCACCGTTGTAGCCCATCTTCGCGTTCTTCGGCCCGCGGGTGACCCCGGGCAGCGAAGTGTCGACGATGAAGGCCGAGACCCCTTTTGCGCGCGGCGCCTCGTTGGTGCGGGCCAGCACCAAGACATACTCGGCTACCGGCCCGCAGGTCACGAAGATCTTGTTGCCGGTGATCAGCCAGTCATCGCCGTCGCGCACAGCGCGCGTGCGCAGGGCCGCCGCATCCGATCCCGCCTCCGGCTCCGACAGGGCGAAGGCAACCAGCGTCCGGCCCTTGGCGAGCATCGGGAAATATTTCTGTTTCTGGGCATCGGTGCCCGCAAACAGCAAGGGCAGGGCCATGCCATTGCCGTTCTCCCCCACCATCACCGACAGGGACAGGGAGTATCGCGCCAGTTCCTCGCGTGCGATGCAGAGCTTGGTCAGGGACCCTTCGGGCCCGCCATACGCCTCAGGCACGCTCCACTGCAGCAGGCCCATATCGCCGAACTTCGGGATCACCTCTTCGGGAAACCGGTCCGCATGATCGATCTCGTCCGCGATCGGTGCGACCTCGCGCTCAGCGAAACGCCGAATCTGGTCCCGAAAGATCCGGTCTTCCTCGGTAAAATGGATCGGGGTGTAACCCATATATGCGCGCCCCCTGCCGCAGCCCCGAAATTGGAACCATGACCCGATTCGGCCCGACTGAAATCTGCGACGCGCCACGTCGAGAACCTGCGGCACAAGTCCCAAGATCGCAGTTCATCCACTATCCCCTTGCTTCGCGGGCACAGCCGACGCATCTGTTTATGCATCACGGTCGCGCACCGCCGCGCACCCAAACGACGATTGTTGTCATGAAGAAAATCGGGTTCCTGTCCTTCGGACACTGGGCCGCCTCTCCGGCCTCCCAGACCCAGTCGGGCGCCGATGCGCTGCTCCAGGGCATCGACCTTGCCGTCGCGGCCGAGGAGCTGGGCGCGGACGGCGCCTTCTACCGGGTGCATCATTTCGCGCGGCAGTACGCCTCGCCGTTCCCGCTGCTGGCGGCGGCCGGCGCGAAGACCAGCCGGATCGAGCTCGGCACCGGCGTGATCGACATGCGCTACGAGAACCCGCTCTACATGGCCGAGAATGCCGGTGCGGCAGACCTTATTTCCGGCGGCCGTCTGCAGCTCGGGATCAGCCGCGGTTCCGGCGAGCAGGTCCAGCAGGGCTATCGCTATTTCGGCTATGCGCCGGGCGAGGACGAGACCCATGCCGACATGGCACGACGGCACACGGCGGTGTTCCTCGACGTGTTGCGCGGCGAGGGTTTCGCCGAGCCGGAGCCCAACCCCATGTTCCCCAACCCGCCGGGTAAGCTGCGCCTCGAGCCCTATTCGGAGGACCTGCGCGAACGCATCTGGTGGGGTGCTGCGTCGAACGCGACCGCCGTGTGGGCCGCGAAGATGGGCATGAACCTGCAGAGCTCCACCCTCAAGACCGACGAGACCGGTGAGCCGCTGCACATCCAGCAGGCCGCCCAGATTCGCGCCTTCCGCGAGGCCTGGAAGGAGGCCGGCCACGAGCGCGAACCCCGCACGTCGGTCAGCCGCTCGATCTTCGCCCTGGTGAACGACCAGGACCGCGCCTATTTCGGGCGCTCGGGAGAAAGCGAAGACCATATCGGCTTCCTCGACCCCGAGACCCGTGCGATCTTCGGGCGCACCTACGCCGCCGAACCCGACAAGCTGGCCGAACAGCTGGCCGGGGACGAGGCCATCGCCGAGGCCGATACGCTCTTGCTCACCGTGCCCAACCAGCTTGGCGTCGATTACAACGCTCACGTGATCGAGGCGATCCTGACCCATGTCGCACCCGCGCTGGGCTGGCGGTGAACAGAGGCATCGCGGGACGATCACTCAAGGCCCCATCCTGCGTATTTGCGAGGCGCACCCGAAACCCGGGTGCGCCGATAAACTGCTGGAGAAGTTCTCCTCGACATCCGCATCAGTGGTTGCAGGCGAGCCCGGCAACCGGGGATACATCTTCGGGCGCGGCATGGAAGGCGACAGCGGCACCGTGCTGTTCGTGTCCGTGTGACAGGACCTGGCGGCCATCAAGGCCAGGTTCGGCGCGGACTGGCAGGTGTCCTACATGCCAGACGGCTACGAGGATCTCATCGAGGCGTGCTCGGTCCGCCACTTCGATGTGAATGGCGGCTGGCACGTGGACGGCCTGTAGCCGCCGGATTTACTGTCCGGCGGAGCGGCATTCGTCAGATTTCTCGGTCGAAGTGGCGCGCCCGGGAAGATTCGAACTCCCAACCTCCTGATCCGTAGTCAGACGCTCTATCCAGTTGAGCTACGGGCGC